>Ga0154550_126_pt1 | contig 82924 bp, 75 predicted proteins | sample RifGroF2_FD_105693 | JGI IMG/M metagenome (GOLD analysis project Ga0154550, IMG submission 105693) | Bacteroidetes bacterium GWF2_33_16 | reverse complement strand
GTTCCTCCAGGGCTTAAAGTATAAGTTTTTGTACCTGTACCACCGGTTGCAGTAATAGTAATTGTACCAGTTGCATCACCAAAGCAGGTTGTAATATCCGTTTTTGCTTCATTTGTTATTAATAATTCTGCAGGTTCTGTCACTGAATAATCTTTGTAAATTTCACATGCATTTGCATCGGATATTTTAACATTATAGCTTCCTGCCTCAAGAGTATATTGATTAGGATTTCCTTGAACGATTCCGGCTCCATTTGTAGTAGTCCAATAATAGTATTTTGTACCTGTTCCTCCAGATACAGAAAGTGCTATTTCGCCATCAACACCAGCATTACAGTTGACATTGTTAATAGTTGCTGTTGCAGTTAATTTTGAAGGTTGAGTTACTGAATAAGAAGCTGTTTTTTTACATGTATTTGCATCGGTAACGGTAACTGTAAATAATCCAGCAGGTAAATCAGAAGCAACAGATGTAGTTTGGTACCCTGGGTCATTCCATACATACGAATATCCTCCGGCTCCTCCAGAAGCTACCGCGGTTAGTTCTGCTGTAATATCACCATAGCAATCAATATTGGCTGTTTTTGTTATATCTACTATCATTGCATCAGCTTGCAAAACAGTAGTGCTTTCTGATTCAGTACAATTGTTTGCATCTTTAATTGTTACAGAGTAGTTTCCTGCAATTACCTGAACCAAATCCTGTGTAGTGGTTCCATTTGACCAAACATAGGAGTATGGAGTAGTGCCGCCCGAAACCGATAAGTCAACCCATCCGGTGTTATAACCATTACAAGTTATTTCAGGAGAGGGTGTTATCGAAGTTGATAGAACAGTTGGCTGAGTTATTGTTACAGAAGCTAATATGGTATCTAAGAGAGAATTGCTATCAACCACTTTAACTGTATAGGTGTTTGCAGACAGACCAGTAGCTTTAGGCGAATTAAGCGAAGGGTTATGACTCCATTTATAGCTTAGTGTTCCAATGGTATCGATTGTTGTAACAGTAGCTTCCCCGTTATTTAAACCATTACAAGTAACATGAATTACATCTTCTTCTTTAAAATAAGAGAAGGTTTGGGTTGAATCAATAACTGTAACAGAAGTATCACGAGTACAAGATTTATTATCTGTTACATTTACTGTATATGTTCCTCCAACAGTTAATGCACTTATATCTTCTGTTGATGCTATATATGCTGAAGGCCCGGCCCAGGCAAAAGTAGTATAAGTTCCCGAACCACCCGAAACAGCAAAGTTAACAGCTCCTTGTTGTGGTGCAGGCAAATTATGAATGTGTGTAACGACTGTACCATCAAATTTAATTCGGGTGGGTTGCGTAATAACAAAAGTTGTATCGGCAAAACATCCGTTTTTACCTGTTACTTTTCCACAGTAAGAGCCGGCAGTTAAACCGGTCTGATCTTCTGCATCTATATCCAAACCCGATCCGTTTGTTGTATTCCAAAGATAAGTATATGGAGAAGTTCCTCCAGTAACAGAAAAATTAATTGCGCCATCAGCATGGCCCCAGCAATCTTCGATCTGGGTAATAACAGAACCGTTAAAAGCAAAAGCATTTGGCTGGGTTAAATTATATTGTGCAAAGGCAGTAGAATCAAGAGCATCTGTAATTGTAACAGAATATGTACCAGCAGGTAAGTTAATAGCAACAGAATCATTTAAACTAGCACTATGGCTCCAGCTATAAGTAAAAGGGGCTACTCCAAAGTAGGGAGTAACGATAAGCACACCATTCGAATCTTGATAACAGGTAGGATTAATTTTCTTTGTAAAGGTGGCTGAATATGGTGGTTTGTACTTAGCTATTAGTAATACATCGCTGCCCGGATTTGGATTTATATGAGTATTCTCACCTACAACAATAGAAGATGATTTAAAAAAACCTCCAAGATATGCATTAATGTTTTCATCCACTGAAAGGGAGGTACCAGAATCATCACCATCAGTCCCAGTAATTGATTTTGCCCTGATAGTATTTCCATCTTTATCCAATATACCCAACAAAATATCCAGATCCCCTGTTCCTGTTGAGGTTAATGTGTTTTCTCCAAAATTTAAAGTTCCAGAAAAGTTGCCTGTAATATAAATAAAATCGTCTTTATAGCTTAATCCTCTGCCCCACTCTTCACCTGTACCTCCATAGCCTTTCGCCCAAATCAAATCTCCGGTCTTATTGTACTTTAGAATAAAAATATCATTTATGCCATTATTGGTAATAACATTGGATTTAAAAGTCAGGGTTGAATCTGCCTGAATCTGAGTCCCTGCAAAATCTCCCGTAAAATAGATATTATCATAAATATCCCTAGCGATTCCTCCAACATAAGTGTTGCCATCAGAATAAGTTCGTTTTAACCATTGTCCTGTTCCATCAAAATTGGTTTTATACAGGAAGACATCTGATTTTGTTAAATTATTACTTATTTTATTACCTGTGTCAAAAAAGACAGTATCCATGAACCTGCCATTAATGTAATAACCATCTGAGTAGGTCTTTATAGCATTAATTCTTGAAGTGGTATTTTTGGTTTTAACTTGTTTAGTCCAAATGAAATCTCCTGAAGAGGTCATTTTGGCTAAATACAATCCAAATGAATTTTTGTAATAATTACTTCCAACAGAAATCGAATCACTAAAGTATCCACCAATTATAATATTTTCATCAGGATCAATATCAAGTGAAGTACAATTTTGTGCAGCTTCATTTGAGCCAACCCTTTTTGCCCATAAAAAAACTCCAGAGCTACTGTATTTGGCAATAAAACCATCTGCCTTGGTTCCAATGGTAATTACAAATGAGTCAGTTTCTGAGAATTTAATTTTTTCTAGAAATGAACCTGCGATGTATACTGAACCGTCAATTCCAATAGCAATGTCATAAATAAATTCTGCTTTTGATCCTGTTATTTGTTTAATCCAGATAGGACTTAAATCATTTGAATATTTTGCGATAAAGCCATCAAATAAATTAGAAACAAGCGCAGGAGATGAATTTAAAGTTCCATTAAAATAACCAGTAACTAAAACACCATCTGTAACCTTTGTTGACTTGCTTATAACTACAGTATTTGAGCAAGATAGAATATTAGATCCAATGAAATCCTGAGCTATAATAAAATTGCTCGAAAATAGTATTAGTAGTATTATAAGGAGGCTCAACTTATTTTTCATATATGTAATTATTATTTTGTTTCTTATGAATAAAAATATGTATCGTCTTCTGTTCCTCTGGCATAATTTCCACCTTCAGTTTTTCCTTTATCCAGCGAGTATAGTTTTGGAGCTTCCCACTCGATCTTTTCAAGTGTGGCGGGGTTTTCAATACCTGATTTTTGTATTTTCTCTTCCATCGTTTTCACATTTTTTATTCAACCTTCAAATTTGATGCAAAACTATAATAATCATTCTTTATAGTTACTATTAAGTAAATTTATTATGGTTTTATTGTTTCTACAAGTTTTTTCGTACAAAATTGATTAACAGCAATTAAATGTTGACAAATTAAATGCTACGAATAAAACCCAACTACCACGAATTTGTCAACTCCTTTATCGCCTGCAACAATCTGTTTGCCAGCCTTTAACCATGCATGGGCAATCAGTTCTTTGCATTCGTTTTTGTCAACACCCAAAAAAAGAGTTGATAGTATATCCTGTTTTTCGAGTACTTTTTTTAATGTAATTGCCTCTTCGAAACATTTTACTTTCCATGGTAATCGCCTTTTCCAACGCCTCATGTTTTTCATTGCCAATTGAATTGTTTTTAATTTATCTAAATCTAATTCAACAACAATTTCTTTATTAAACTCACCCAGCAGCTGGTTAAACCATCGTAAAGGAACCATTCTTGCAAGAATAGATGCATATATCAACCAGAAAAATGTCTGGATCAAAATGCTACGTTCTTTTTTTTCTAAATAAATATATTTCCTAAACAATATGAACATTATTTATGTTCGTTTTTAATTAAACGAAATTTGGAGCTATTTGGTTGCAATAATAAGCTCTTTTTCAAGCAAATGGTTTAAAAAAGGAAGAATATCAGTAAGGCATTTGTCTTTATCAACAGTATATTTTTTAGTAATAAGGATTACTAAATCAGAAATCTTTATTGGGTTTTCAATGTTGTCCCAGATAAAACTGCCCGTTTTCCCTAATCCAAAATACTCTCCAAACTGAATACTCATCATTACTTTTTCTCCATCGAGATCGCTGGTTAAAATTTCGGGGTTTCGCTGAATGATTGTATTTTCTGTTAATTTCATTATTTCTATTTTATAATAATGTTACTTTTTTTTCGAGACGCAATGCTGTGAATGATCGAAACACAATGCTGTGAATGATCGAAACACAATGCTTTGAATGATCGAAACACAATGCCGTGAATGATCGAGACACAATGCCGGGGATGGTCGAGACGCAATGCATTGCGTCTCTATTATAAATTAATAAAATTGATCTTCTTTCCAATTTTTCGGATTGTTACGAATGTAATTTCTTATTTTATAAAATTCTTCATCATTTCTAATAATATGATCATGATAATTAGATTGCCATGCAAATTCTATTTTGTTAATTGTCGCATATTTCTTAACCACAGATTTGAATCCGCGTACAATTGCACCCAGATTTTTTGATTGTGGACCAAATTTATTCTTAGTGACCATATTTGCAGGGTTAATATCATCAATTTTAATTATTGCATGAAAATGGTTAGGCATAATACAAAATTCGTGAAGGGTAATATTCATATCAGGCCTTATTTTTTTTGTTTTTAACCATTCATATTTTGCTATCTGCCCAATTTCAGACAATTTCATTTCTGCATCAACAATTTCTCCAAAATAATTTTCCCGGTTTGCTGTGCAAATTGTTATAAAATATGCACCGTTTGATGAATAATTCCAATGCAAACATCTGTTTGTCTCTATTCTGTATTTTCCTTTAAATTTCTCTGTTGACATTTACTAATTACAATTCCCTCATTTGTATGGAGAAACAATGCATTTATAATCTAATGCACAGTGGAGAAACAATGCATTGTGTCTCCACTAATATGCATTGTGTCTTTAATAGATATCTATATTAATAATCTATTAAAATCATCTAAATAACCAAATTGCTTCATAATTGTATTATGATTTTTTATGATTTCATTTTTCATTTTTTCATCCAGGTAATTGCGCCAGTCGCCAATTTCTCCTTTACGAAAAAAAGACTTAGATTTTATCATCTTTTCTTTAAATCCACATTCTTTTTCCTGTTGGGATAAAATAGCAAAATCACTTTTTTCTATCGCTTGTTTAATTTGCAGTTCTGTTTTTTCTAATCCAATAAAATCGATTGCTTTCTTAAATGTTTGCAAAGTATCTGTTTTCATATCTTCATAACGAACTGTATGAACTGGAATAACTGACTGTTCTGTCCAGCTTTTAACATGTTCCGACCATGTGCCTAATAGTTGTCTTAATTGATTTGGCAAGCGATCATTATTGTCGCAGAATGCATAATCTGGATTGTTTAATGTTTCTATCATTTTGGGGATTGATTTTGCATTATGATAGGCAAATGAAACAGCTACATCCAAAGGATTACGAATAAAATAAATGCAAGCTAGTGTTATTTCCGGCGGAAACAAGGCTTCGTTATCTGAAACAAAATAAAATTTATCGTGTACTTTTTTAAACAAGAGTTCATTTGATTCGTCTGATTGCATCCGGTAAACTTCAGGACGAAGTTTATCAATTTCTTCGAACGACAAATCAGATGATGATAATCCGGTATAATCATCGAATACTTTGCGCGAACTGGAAATTGATGTTTCTGCCAAATCGTTAATATTTGCTGGTGTTTCCGATTCGTTTAATAAATTGGTAAGAAAAACTCTAAACCAGGTGTTGCCCGATTTAGGATAGCTGGTAAGCCATATAACATTTTTCTTACTCATTCAATTTAAAGGTGTTGGTTAAAAAGTATGCAAAGCCTTCTAAATCTACTGGCGATTGCGGTCTTACTATCTTATAAACAGAGATGTTGGGTAAAAGGCTATTCAGAATCTGAAAATGTTCCTGCATCTTTTCGAGTCCGCCAACAAAACGATACCTGTAGGTATTATTTTTTACAGCATTAAATTTTGCAAGTCCTTTTAATTCTTCAAATTCATAGCCGGGCGAGTTTTTTGTGCCAATAATAAAAATATTTTTAAGAGGCAATGGATTTTTATGGAAACACTCTTTTACAGGGAAATGGTATTTTTTTATTGTTGTACGGATTTCTTCTAGTTTATGGTTTTGAATTTTAAGTTTCTCTATAATATCTTTCCATATTTTCAAATTCGGAAATCCGGGAATAACCATCAATGTATTATCAATAACACTAATATCGTCATTTAAAAACGAATGCCCTTTTATAACAAAATAAGTGGCAATTGATGATTTACCTACACCGCTTAATCCTGTAAAAATACTGGCCGAATTACCAAATTTAACTGCGCTGCCATGGATGGGCAGTAAGCCACGTTGCAGAAACAATGCTCCAAAGGCTGATCCCAGTAAAAACAATCGTACTTCTTTGTCGGGTTTATTTTTGAGTAATTCAACAACTATTTTACTGCCATCTTTTACATAAAATCTGGCGACATCGTCAACAGTTAAAAGAAATTCATTGTGTGTTGCCTGAAATTTTACTCCTTTCTTAGTGATCTTATTCAGATTAATAGGCACTGCGCCTAATTCTATTAAAACATCAGGATTACCATTGTCGATAATGAATTCGGGAATTTCAAACTCGCAACGTATAATCAGGCCAAAGGCTTTATATGTAAAATAGTTGGATGTCATTTGTAAATAATCATACAAATTTAAACGAATTTACTATAAGAAGCTGAATTAATTAACCATTTGAATATTTATAGTTTTATCAAATCCTTATCTTTGTTAAAATACAATTTCATGAGATCCATTTTTGGCAGGATAAATCGCATACATAAGCTTAATGAAAATTCATTTAAGAATTCATTAGATAGATTGACCGATTGCCCTGATATTAAAATTCAATTTGAAATAGATAACTTGGTTGGATTTGGTCAGGTTTTGTTCAGTCCATCACCTGAGACAGGGTTTTTTAGCACATCTGATTATATTGTTATTGCTGATTGTAGGATTGATAACAAGCAACAACTAGCAGAAAATCTTCAACTTAATGAATTAAACCCTCCTGATGATTATTTAATACTAAAAGCATACGAAAAATGGGGAGTTCAATGCGCCGAACATATTGTTGGGGATTTTGCTTTTGCTATATGGAATAAGCAAAAAGAAGAAATTTTTTGTGCACGTGATCATTTTGGAATTAAACCCTTCTATTATTGTTTTGACGAAAAGGGATTTATTTTTTCATCGGAGATAAAAGCTATTTTAACTCAAACAGATTTAGATTTTACACCAAACGAACAATATATTGCTGATACACTTTCAATTGTTAAGTCGGAAAAAGATAGTACGTTTTATTCAGAAATTAAAAAGTTACCACCAGCACACTACTTTGTTTTAAAGAATGACCAACTTGAGGTTAAGGAATATTGGAAACTTTTACCACAAGAAACCCTTGGATTAAACCATGATGAAATTATTAACCAGTTTAAAGAACTTCTGGTTGAAGCAGTAAAATGCCGGGCCTCTGAGAACTTGATAATTGGATCAGAGCTAAGTGGAGGAATTGATTCTTCTTCAATTACAGCAATAGCAGCTCAATTTTGCAGGGTAAAGACTTTCTCGCATGTAATGCCCGATAATCTATTAGGCAAAATACATCCTTTTAAAGATGAAAGAGAATATATTACTCTTTTGGATGACTATTGCGATATTCAGGAACGATTTTTTATTACTTCAGAAAGTACAGGAGTATTAAATGCAATAAATCAAAATCTAGAAGACTTAGAATTTATAACCCAACAAAATTTTAGTGTTTTTTCAGATTGCTTGTATATAAAAGCGCAAGAAGAAGGCGTTTCAATTCTTTTTTCGGGATTTGGTGGCGATGAGGTAGTTAGTTCTAAATCTGGCAGCTATATGGATGAGTTGGCAAGCCAGGGTTTGTGGAATGAGCTAAAACAAGATTTGAAAAATCAGAATCTTACTAAAAAAAATTATTACAAAAGGTTGTATAAGTATTATTTGAAAAATAAGTTGCCTGTTTTTTTTAGATTAATATCAAAGTTGAAAGAAAAATCTCCCTGGTATGAAGGTAAATTTGAGAATCTTGCAATAAATAAATTGTTTTCGGATAAAATGAAAATCCGGGAGCGCTATTATTTTCAATTTGAAAAAAATGAAAAAATAACTTCACAGGAAAAAAACATTGAACGAATTTGTCACCCACATGTGTCTCAACGATTGGAGTATTGCTCAACAGCTGCACGAAAATTTGGTATTGAATATAGCTATCCATTATTTGATAAAAGGTTGATAGAATATTATTTATCAATGCCAGTTTTGTTAAAGGCCAGAAATGGAGTTCAGAGGTATACCATTCGAAAAGCGATTGAGAAATTTGTTCCCGAAAAGATATATCAAAGAAACGATAAAAGTGGAACAACAATTCCAACAACATTTATGCGAATGTTGAGTGATAAAGATAAAATCTCTGAAATCATTTTGCGTGCTAAAGCCAATCCTAAAATTACTCAGTATATTAACTTGGATGCGTACGAAAAATGGTTTAGTAAATTATGTAAACGATCGGAACAAAAGGAAAATTCCATTAATCCGGGTGCTTTTTATAATTATTTGAAACTAATATTGTTTATTGAAAAAAAACCACATCTTTTTAAATGAAGAGCTTTCAAGCATATATTGACAATAGTTTCTCAGCTGAGTTGAGGTTGATTATTCAGCTCACTCAGGTTCATGTTAACAAGGATGAGGTTTCAATACTTCTTAAAAACATTGATTGGCAGTTATTTTTAACCTTAGTTGGTAAACACCGGTTAATATCTCACATATATAGGCAGATTCATTATTTACAAGATTTTATTCCTCAGGATATTTACGAGGAGATTAAGCAAATCAAGCTTGATCAATCAAGGAAATCGCTCTATTATACTGTGTACTTAATTAAAATTCATCAAATCTTAAAGGATAAAAACATTTTGCATTGTTTCTTTAAAGGTCCAATGTTGTCTTTTGAGCTCTATAATGATGTTGGCTATAGAGAATTTAGAGATATTGATTTATTGGTCAATATTGATGATGTAGAAATTGTTAAACAAATTATCGAAGATCTGGATTTTACCTGTATTTATCCTCGAATAATATTATCTGAGCGCCAACGAAAAGTAAATTATAATATCAGTCATCATTATCATTTTATACATAAGGCAAAAAAGATTGATATTGAATTGCATTGGAGTATTACCAATCCAAAGTCTTTTTTCGGAAAGGAAGCTTCAGAGATTATCTCCGCTTCGGAATTGGTAAATATCTCAAATACAGAATTGCCATATATATCCAGGATCGATAATCTGGTTTATTTGGCTGCACATGGAGCAATACATCAATGGTACAGATTGTTTTGGCTTAAAGATTTTTCAGTAATAATAGCACAAACAAGCCCTGATGAGTTAAAGAGGGCATGGGAGTTATCAAAAAAACTACAATTAGCAAATTGTTTTATTCAAGCCTGTCAGCTGGCTCATAAATTTTATAAAACGGAGTTTCCTGATTTTCCGGGAATGGATGTTCATAAAAAATCACTACAAACTATTCCGATAAAATCGATTCGTATAAATGATTTAAAACAACGAGGAATAGTTGGTAAAATCAACCATGTACTTTATCGATTAAAATTAAAAACAGACTTTAGGTATTATTTTGATTTGATTTTTAGACTACGAACTCATTTGTCTGATTGGGAGTTGATTAAATTACCCGATAATTTTTTCTATCTGTATTATTTGCTCAGGCCATTTCTGTTAATTTATAAAAATTTCTCATCAAAGAGGTAGTTAATAAAACATGGGCGATTATTCGTTTGGAAAGTCAATGGTTTTAAAAAGAAATCCTTTTTCGGAATAATGTTCAAGTACTTTTGGTAATACGTATTTCAAATTTTTTAAGGCTTTAGGAGTATCATGAAAAACAATGATTGATCCACCCTCTGAATGATTTAGTACATAATTCAGGCATTTTTCCGGATCAACGTTCTCGTCGTAATCTTTTGTCAGCACATCCCACATTATTATATGATAATCCTTTTTTAGTTCGTACGATTGTGCTGGTTTAATTCTTCCATAGGGAGGCCTGAATAAGTCGGAATGAATAACCTCTTCAGCTTTTTTTACATCATCAATATAATCTTTGTTGCCTGTTATCCATCCCTTTAGGTGAGAGAATGAGTGATTCCCAATGGCATGACCTTCAGATATTATTTGCTCATAAATTTCAGGGTTATTGATCACTTTCTCTCCAATACAGAAAAAAGTAGCCTTTGCATTATATTTAGCCAGTGTTTCTAATACCAAAGGCGTAACTTCTGGTGTTGGGCCATCATCAAATGTTAGGAACAGTTCTTTTTCTCTCCCGGCAAAATGCCAGATTAGATCTTTAAAGAATTTTGCAGCCAACCGTTCCTTTTTAATCATTATGACTGGTTCTTATTATAAAGATTCATATAAACCATAAACTTCTCTTCTATTTGTTTCATTAATCCATCCTGTTTATTATTCATTGTTATTCTGTAAATCTCTTGCAATGTGTACAAATTAACTTGTTTCTCGTTCGAAATATCTCTCGAAATTTTAGAATCCAAACTGAAATAATAATCCAATTCAAGATACATTTTTTCTATAAGAATTTCAACTAATTGATTTGCTTTTTCTACATTCCCTGCACTATAGTAAGCCGATATTACTGGTAACATTGTGTTGTTGAATGGTATTTTATTTTCAGGCATAAGATCCATGCAACGATCTAGAACAAGTAATGCAGAATCTATCTTATTTTCTTCGATTAGCTTATCGGCCAGACGACCGAAGTTGCTGCGTAAGTTAGAATACATACGAATATTGTTTTCGTCGAGATAAATATCGGTCTCAATACCTCCCCAACGAAATTTATTCATCATATTATCGAACATAATTTCTGAATCTACTTCACCATCAAAAAAGCGGTCCTTTTGAGCCTCAACAGGAACTAATTGAAAAGTTAAACCATCGAGTTTAAAGTACTTCTGAAGGTTATAATATTTAGAGCTTGGTACAGTCATTGCCCAATAAACCGGACGTTTCCAGTCGTTATTAGCCATAATGTCCAATATCATTAACCCATCTTTATAAAGATAGCTACTTCCAATGCTCCATTGTATTTCGTTAACGATTCGCGATTTTTTATTTTCAGAAACAATTCCTTTTTGCACTATTTCATCAGCATCTATATCTAGCTTATATTGTTTTGCAGGAATATAGTTTATTAGTTCAGTTGGATCAAATGGAGATGTTATTTTAGCTTTGGAGTCATCCGTTGCAACAAAAGCCATTACTTGTTTAATATCCACTGGTTTACCAAGGCGATCAATCATTGGCAGAATATCACGGTTTCCTCGGTGTGTTTGGTCATGAGTAAGTGAAAAAGGCAATGGATCCGACTCATAAGCCTTACGACTCATTTGGTCGATATACCATGATGCTCGCAGGTAACTCATATTGCATACCCGAATATCAGTTCTTATACCTTCAACTTCTTGTGCATACCATAATGGAAATGTATCGTTATCGCCATTCGTAAATAAAATTGCATTTTCATTGCATGAGTTTAAATAGTTATATGCCAGATCGCGTGCAGTATATCTTCCAGAACGGTCGTGATCGTCCCAGTTTTCTTTGGCCATAATTCCGGGAACAAATAATACCGATATAAGCACTATTGATATTGCCGAAAGAACAGACGGAATCTTTCTACTTAAAAACTCATACAAGAATGCAACACCTAAACCAATCCAAATAGTAAATGCGTAAAACGAACCGGCAAAAGCATAATCTCTCTCTCGTGGCTGTATCGGATATTGGTTAAGATAAACAACTATGGCTATTCCGGTTAAAACAAAGAGCATCATCACTACAGCAAAATCTTGCTTCGATTTTTTGTAATGAAAAAACAATCCGGCTAATCCAAGAAGAAGAGGTAGCATGAAGTATTTGTTTCTGGCAGGGTTACTTTTTAAATGATCAGGTACCATTTCCTGATCACCAAGCCGGGCATTATCAATAAATGGAATTCCGCTTATCCAGTTTCCTTTTAAGTTATTGCCATGGCCTTGAATATCATTCTGACGTCCTGAAAAATTCCACATAAAATAGCGAAAGTACATATGTCCCAGTTGATACTTAAACAAAAATTCAAGATTGTCGCCTAAGGTCAATGTGGTTCGTTTCTCTGTTTTTCCCATATAAGTTACAGGGATCTCCTTCCCGCTGATTTTTACCCATTTTTTGTACTCGCGCACGTGACCTGGATCAGCACTATACATTCGAGGGAAAAAAGTTGTAAATCGAGGATCAAATTTCACATCTACTTTATAATCAGCAATTACATATTTGCCATCCTTTTTAATATAAACGGGTCCTTTCTTAACATTTTCTATCATTGGTGCATCAAATCCTTGCCCATAAAGTAATGGGTTATCACCATATTGTTCGCGGTTTAGGTAATACAGCAAATCAAAAGCATTGTCAGGGCTGTTTTGATCCATTGGTGGATTGGCAATAGATCGAATTATTATCATTGCATATGATGAATAGCCAATCATTATTACTGCAAATCCTAATAAAATAGTATTCAGTACCACTTTTTCTTTGCGCTGAGTATACCTTATGCCCCATATTATAAGAGAGATAAGAACAACTGCATAAAATAAAACGCCAGAATTATAAGGTAGTCTGAATCCATTCACAAATAATAAATCGAACCAGGAGGCCACGGTTATAACACCAGGAATTATAATATACATTATGCTTCCAAGTATAATACCTGAAATAACCAGAGCTAAAAAGATACCTCTTTTACTTACTTGATATTTTTTAAAATAATAAACAAATACAATTGCGGGAATAGCTAAAAGATTTAAAAGGTGAACGCCTATTGATAAACCCATTAAATAAGCTATTAATATAAGCCAACGGTTTGAATATTTCTTGTCGGCTTCGTTTTCCCATTTCAAAATAGCCCAAAAAACAACTGCTGTAAAAAGCGATGACGTGGCATAAACCTCTGCTTCAACAGCCGAAAACCAGAAAGTGTCGGAGAAAGTATAAGCCAATGCTCCAACGAAACCCGATCCAAGTATAGCTATAAGCTCTCCAATGTTCAATTCTTGATTAGCTTTGCTAATTATTTTCTTTACCAAGTGGGTAATAGTCCAGAACAGGAAGAGAATTGTAAATGCGCTTGCCAATGCTGATAATATGTTCATCATTTTTGCAGCATTAGCAGGATTGTCAGCAAATAAGGTGAAAAATCGACCTAAAATCATAAAGAAAGGTGCACCTGGAGGATGTCCAACTTCGAGCTTAAATGCTGCAGCTATAAACTCACCACAATCCCAAAAGCTGGTTGTAGGTTCAATTGTAAGCAAATAAGTTATGGCTGCAATTAAAAAGGTTATCCACCCCAGTAAAGCATTATAGAATTTATAAGTTTTCATTTTTGTTGTAAAATAAATTAGTTGTTGGATTTTTAATGCATAAACAAATAACGATATTTTTTCATCAATATTAAAACATCTCAACAAAATTAAGAGCTTCTTAAGACTTTTTAACATAAATTTTCTTATTTTCGGGAACATAAAAAAAGGAATGGGAAGAAAAATATTTATAGTATTCGTTTTTGTTTTATGCGGATTTTCTAAATCCTTTTCGCAAACCGATGTTTCTTTTTTTAATCAGTCTTATCAAATTATACAAGAGGATTCAGGAAAGGTTTTCTTGAAAATAGATAATTCGAATTTTTTTAAAAACAATGAATATTTTGGTCAAATAACTGATGGTTATACTGCACTTGGATTTCATGTTACCCCGCAAATAGAATACAGTGTAAATACAAAGCTAAAAATTGCAGGAGGTGTTCATCTTTTAAAATATTCAGGCAAAGATGAGTTTACTAAAGCAATTCCGCTTTTAAGTATTCAGTATAAGCCTTTAAAGAATCTTAATCTAATTATTGGAAATATTTATGGTACAACAAATCATGCTATTATTGAACCCATGTTTGAATTCGAAAGGTATTTAAATAATTATATCGAAAATGGAATTCAGTTTTTATGGGACAGCAAAAATATTCATGCTGATTTATGGCTCGATTGGGAGCAATATATTTTGCAGGGCGATCCTTTCCAGGAGGAATTTAATGTTGGATTATCATCTCAAATAAACTTATATCAAGCGTCAGAAAAACTCAGTTTTAGTATCGATTTCCAGAATATAGTACGACATGAAGGTGGACAGGTTAATAAAAAAAACAAACCGTTGTATACTGTTTTTAATAATGCAACTGGTATTTCTATAGATTATCATGTTAATTGGAAATATATAGAAAAAATCAGGTTTGCACCTTATTTGGTTAATTATCAGGATTTATCACCAACAAAAAACTTGATGTATATTGATGGTACAGCTGTATATTCCACACTCGAGTTATTTTCTAAAAACACTGGATTATTTTTAGGATACTGGTACTCAGAACAATATATTACACCCTTAGGAAATCCATTATTTGAATCAATTTCTCGAAATAAATGGTGGGTAGACAATCCTGTACGTGAAATTTTAATGGCTAAAATTTCGTATCAAAAGAATTTATTTGATGGAATAAGCCTTTCTTTTAGAGTAGAAACATATTCAGATTTAATAAATGGAAAAATGGATTATAGCTATGGATTAATACTGCTATTCAACGAAAAGTTTTTATTAAGATAATTAATCTGTTAGTATATATCTCCAGGGTTTGTTTTTCCATATCTCTCCTGCGTAATCAATTCCAACTCTTGGAGAAGTAGTGTATTTCACATTTAGTGTATTTATATTTGGTTCAATCCAAATCCTATCCGACGAGATAAGGTTCTCTCCATAAAACGACTTGTCAATTTTTAAGTGTTTAGTTAGTTTTCCTGGACCATCAAAATGTTGAATACCTCTAATTAAGATGGCTTGCGGATTATTAATGGTTCCGGTAACAATATTGAGCATCCAATACATACCATATATTAAGTAAACATATAAATGACCTCCTTCGTGGTACATAATTTCAGTTCGTGCAGTTTTCCCTTTACTTGCATGGCATGCAAGATCTTCTTCGCCACGATATGCCTCAACTTCTGTAATTAAAAACTTGTAAATAAAGCCATCATCGAATTTGCGAACAAGATAATTGCCTAAAATCTCAGGAGCAACTGCAAGCACATCGCGGGTAAAAAAAGATTGCTGTAATCTTGATTCCGGCATTTGTTAATACTCGATTTTATCGTCTTTTGTTCTCCATTTTTCGAATGCAGCCATTGCTTCTCTATTTAAAATCTGAATGGTAGGAATCTTACGTTTTTCTTTTGGAAGCTCAATCTCTTCATAAATAAATGAATCGTCGAAGCCAATATTTTTTGCATCTACTTTTGTATTGGCATAAAATAATTTGTCAAGATGTGCCCAGTAAATTGCTCCCAAACACATTGGGCAAGGTTCGCACGAAGAATATAATACACACCCACTAAGATCGAAGGTTCCTAGTTTTTGTGATGCTTCGCGTATGGCATTTACCTCTGCATGTGCTGTAGGATCAATATTTTTTGTTACGCGATTAACTCCCTGCGCGATAATTTCTCCATTTTTAACTATAACAGCTCCAAAAGGGCCTCCATTTTCATCTATATTATTTACAGAAAGCTCAATTGCTTTTCTCATAAAAAACTCATCATTTATCTTGTTCATTGCTCTTAAGTTTGCTTTTAAATGTTTTTATTTCCAAAAGGAAAAGACTATAAAAATACGAAAAAAATGAAATACCTGTCTGTGTTTCGAGGGTATCTTCGTTAAACATTGATAAGAAAGCAATTATAAAAAACATCGTAAACAAATACGACCTAAATGCTTTTAATCTTATTAAAGGATAAAATAATGCAATTAGAATAATTAAAAAACCAAAAATTCCAAAGGTAAGTAGAAATGTAATCCATTGGTTATGCGCTCTAAGTCTTCGGTTTGCAGGCAGCTGACTATTGTCTTGTTCGTATTGCTTGTTGAATTCGTCTTGTACATCACCTGTTCCAACTCCTGTCCATAAATTGGTTTTAATTATTTTGAATGCGGTTTTGAGAAAAATTATACGCTGTGTAGTTGAGTTTCCTGCGGGATTTTGTCCTTTTCTGTACACATCAATCTCCCATAAAACCTGGTAAATTCGTGGGTAAAGCGCATATTTATCTGCATAAATATGATTGGCCATTCCCGATTCAATGTTTTTAATATCTTTTTGGGTTAGATGAGATACACCAACTGAGTCTTTTCTCAAACCTTTTGATGTTAAATATCTTATCGTAGTATAATGTATTAATTGACCTTTCTTATCAATACTATTTAATGGGATCGAACTACGCTTATTCCACTCTTGCTCAAGCTCCTCCTTACAATAATATAGCCAAACATAATGCCCGTTTTCGATTTGCTGGTCAGATTTATCATGAATGTATAAATTTCCAGATAATGTAAATTTTTCTAAAGTTGAATAATCAATTCTATCAATAGAGTAAAACCTGGAAACTGAATGACTAATAAAAGAGGCGCTTACCAAAAACAATGTTATTAACCCAAGTTGCAAGAATAAACGATATACAATATACTTTATGCTGAATGAAATATAGCCCACTAATAACAACAAGACAAATAGAAAAATAATAATCCCTGTTAGTGATTTAAGCAAGAAAAGAAATACAACCAACCAGATTATAGATACGGTTATTATACATTTTACCGAAAATGACAAATTATATTTATTTGTAATAACATAGTATCCTAGTGAAAAGATGGCAACATTAATAAGCAATGCAAAACGAATATGCGAAATAAATATGGAAATACCATGATTACTGCTTACAGGCAAATCAATCAATCCAACCAAAATAGCTGTGCTAATAAGGCTTGATACAATTACCCCCGCCGAAAACCACAAAAGTATATTTCTTAAGTCTTTTGGGGACAAAGGATTAGACGAAAAAATAATAAAAGGGAACACCAATAGAATAATTTTATTTTTTAAATCGTGAAAAGCATACGAGTAGTTGTTGGTATTTATTAACCAAATAAGATGAACAATAAAAATTGCAAGCAACGACCAAAATGCCACATTCTTTTTTAAACGATTTAGTTTATTAATATAGTCGCCTTCTAAAACCCAGTTTGTAAGTAATGTTATTATAGAAATTGACAAGGTGAATTTTGACAAGGGTAGACTTACCGCTGCAAGAACCAAAGCCCAAAAATATATTCTCGAATGATTAATTGAAACCCCCAGAATGGTCATTACATATTTTATTTGATGAATTAACAAATATACAATTCAAACGAAGAATCAAAAAAATATTGCTAAGGATTAAATTCTTTTCTCGATAAAATTTTAGGTTTAAATAATTTAATTAATTTTGCGGCTCATTACATAAACATATGTAACCAAATTTATGATGTTTTTACAGCAACAGGTTATTAACAAATAAATTGTTAATAATTTAATTGATTTGTAAAAAATATTTGTATTTTTGCAATCCGCAAAATTGAGCAAGGAATATTTGTATATAGGTATTAATTAAAAAGTTAGGAGTAAAAGTGGATACATTAAGTTACAAAACAGTATCAGCCAACAAAGCTACCGTTCAAAAGGAATGGGTGATTGTTGATGCAAAAGATGAGGTTTTAGGCCGGTTAGCTTCTAAAGTTGCTTTTATGCTAAGGGGAAAGCACAAGACATCTTTCACTTCGCATGTTGATTGTGGCGACAATGTTATTGTTATCAATGCTAAACAGATTAAATTAACTGGAAACAAATTAGCAGATAAACAATATATTCGTCACACTGGATATCCAGGTGGTCAGAGAATAGTAACGGCAGAAGAATTATTGGCAAAAAGACCAATTAAAGTTATTGAAAACGCAGTAAAAGGAATGTTACCAAAAAACAGACTTGGTAGCGCATTATTCAGAAATCTTTATGTTTTTGAAGGCAGCGAGCATCCTCACGAAGCACAAAAACCGAAAGTAGTAGATTTAAACTCAATTATTAAATAAAAAGTATGGAAGTAAAAAATGCTTTAGGAAGAAGAAAAGCCGCTGTGGCACGAGTTTATTTAACCGAAGGAAAAGGAAAATTTACAGTTAACGATCGCGAAATTGAAAATTTTTTCCCAACAGAAACACTTCAGTATATTGCCAAACAACCTTTAACATTACTTGGACTAGTTGAAAAGTATGATGTTAAAGTGAATATTTTTGGTGGTGGTGTTAAAGGACAAGCAGAAGCTGTTCGTTTGGGAGTTTCACGCGCTTTACTAGAAGTAAATCCTGAGTACAGACCTGCTTTGAAAAAAGAAGGATTCTTAACACGTGATCCACGAGAGGTAGAACGCAAAAAACCTGGACAGCCAAAAGCACGCAAGAAGTTTCAATTTAGTAAACGATAGGATATTTACAATCCATAATTGGATAATAGTCCGTTTAGTATCTAAATTGTTGAGACTTCCGACAATGGAGCTACTCAGCAATTGCGAAGTAAAAAGAATGTAAACGTTAAAAAAAATTAAAATGTCAAGAACAAATTTTAATGAATTATTAGAAGCTGGTGTACATTTTGGACACCTTAAAAGAAAATGGAATCCAGCAATGGCTCCTTATATCTTCATGGAGCGTAATGGAATTCACATTATCGACCTTCAAAAAACCGAAGTAAAGCTTGAAGAAGCTTGCAATGCAATTAAACAAATTGCTAAATCGGGCCGAAAAATATTATTCGTAGCAACTAAAAAACAAGCTAAAGATATTGTATCCGAAAAAGTTGCTGCAACAAATATGCCTTATGTAACTGAACGTTGGCCAGGTGGTATGTTAACTAACTTTCCTACCATTCGCCGTGCAGTAAAGAAAATGTCTTCTATTGACAAAATGGCTACAGACGGTACTTTTCTTAACCTTGCTAAAAGAGAAAAGCTTCAAGTAACTCGTCAAAGAGCTAAATTAGAAAAAATGCTTGGCTCAATTGCTGATATGACAAGACTTCCTGCAGCAATGTTTGTAATTGATGTTTGTAAAGAACATATTGCTGTTCGTGAAGCAAAACGCTTAAATATTCCTTTATTTGCTATAGTTGATACAAATTCTGATCCATCACCAATTGATTTCCCAATTCCAGCAAATGATGATGCTTCAAAATCAATTTCCTTAATTCTTGATAAAATAACCGATGCAATTAAAGAAGGTTTGGAAGAAAGAAAATTAGAAAAAGATAAAGAAGTACCATCAAAAGATAAAGGTAAATCAGACAAATCACCTCGATTAGATCCTAGAAAGACTAGAGCAAGAAAAGCAAAGTCGGATGAGGAAGAAACAGTAGCTTCAGAAGTAGAAGAAATTGAAGACGAAGTTTCTGCTGAAACTGAAGTTGATGAGGTTGAAGAATAGTTAAGTACAAATTGATAAAGAATTACGAAAATGGCTCAAATAACTGCAACAGAAGTAAATAAATTACGACATATGACCGGTGCTGGTATGATGGATTGTAAAAAAGCCCTTACAGAAGCAGACGGAGATTTCGATAAAGCAACACAAATTATTAGAGAACGTGGTCAGGCAATTGCTAACAAACGCTCTGATCGTGAAGCCAGTGAAGGTATTGTATTAGCAGCAACAAATGAAAATCAAACTTTAGGTGTAATTATTGCATTAAAATGCGAAACTGATTTCGTAGCTAAAAATGTTGATTTTATTAAAATTGCCGAGAGTATTCTTGACAAAGCTTTAACTAATAATCCAGCAGATTTGGAAGCATTAAAAACAGTTGCTTTAGATGGTAAAACCATTGCTGAAAAAATTATTGAACAAACCGGAATTATTGGCGAAAAACTTGAATTGGGTTTTTATGAAAAAATAGAAGCTGGTCAGGTTGGGTTCTATATTCATAGCGATAAAAAACTAGCAACACTGGTTGGTTTTAATAAATCTGGATTAAATGTGCAAATTGGAAAAGATGTTGCAATGCAAATTGCTGCAATGGATCCTGTTGCTATTGATAAAGACTTCGTTCCACAATCAGTAATTGATAAAGAACTTGAAATAGGAAGACATCAAGCAATTGCTGATGGAAAAACTGGTGATCTTGTAGATAAAATTGCTCAGGGTAAATTAGGTAAATTCTATAAAGATAGTACCTTATTAAATCAGGATTTTATTAAAGAAAGCAAGATTTCTGTTAAACAATATTTACAACAAACAGAGAAAGATTTAACTGTAACAGCATTTAAACGATGCTCAATTAAACAGTAAACATCTATTTTATAAGAAAAAGGGAGCTCAATTTTTGAGCTCCCTTTTTTATTTTTAGTATTGATTCTACTAATCGTTATAAACAATTAAAGAGTTTAGACTCAAATAGGTTCGGTATTGCATCAAGCTATGTCTTGCTGGACCTTCGTGAACGGCTCCGAAATCTTCGGTATTTATTACCCAATATTTTGATCCACAACAAGAACATTCAACTAATAAGCCAGTAAGTTCGATATCATCTTCTACAATACAACTTTTCTTGGCTTCATGAGTACAGGCACGATCAAAAGCAAGGTATTCGCTATAATCTTTTCTGTAAATAATTAATCCGCCCAATCCATAATTATATCCACTTACAAAAACATATTCACCAATATTCATATTTAATAAATCGTTACTAATACTAAGGGTTATATTAAAGCGTACATAAGGAAAAACAGGAGTGTCATCATCATCGCATTGAATAAAGAGTAGTATAATAATTATTGGGATTAGAAAAAATCGTATTTTTGTATTTGAAATTAGATGATTCATTTTCAATTCATTTAATAATTGTAAAAATAAGCAAATGCTTTAGATAATAAAGCGAAGGTTCTTACTAATTATTGCTTTACTTGATAATGATTACAAATTTTCATCATGAATAAAGTAAAGCATTTTTAAAAACGAGAAGTATTTATTTCTAATTAGATAACATCGACATTCATTTTTTTTACTTAATACTGATTCGAACTAAATAAATTTGAATGAGTATTAAAAAAAACAATTTTAAATCAAGAAAAGTAGTTTTATAAAGTGTATTTTTAAAAATAAGAAAATAGATAACATGGGTGATAATTTTGATACTATATTATACATAATAATTGGTTTGGTGGCCTTTGTTATATCAGCTATTGGCAAGAAAAAGAAAGCTCCAATTCAGTCACAAAGAGCCGAAAATCCTTTTGCAGAACTTGATATGGATGCAGAATTACCAATTTTTAAGAGCTTCGAAGATCTCTTAAACGATCAAGTTAGGGTTGAAAAGCCTGTATTTCAAAAAGTAGCTGAAGATAAAGAAGTCAAAAAAATTGTTCAGGAAGGCCGTTCTCCTTTTATAGAAAAGAATTCACTATTAACAAAAAAATACATTAAACATACTTTGGGCAATCAACAGAATGAAGATTCTTCAAGCCCTATTTCCGACAGTGATCTGACTAAAGCAGAACAGGAAGTTTATAATGTTGAAGAGTTTGATTTAAAGCAGGCTGTTATTAATTCTGAAATACTAAATCGAAAGCAGTATTAGTCGATCCATAAAAATGTAACGTGTTTATTTGATGGTATTTTAAATTTTTTTTATACCTTTGTATTCATAAGAAGAGTTCTGCTCGGGCAGAATTCTTCTTTATTTATTTTATATGCACATGCAAAAAAATATGTAGTATGGCAAAAATTTCATATGTAACAGAAGAGGGTTTAGAAAGACTTAAAAAGGAACTCGAACAATTGGAGTCTGTTGAGCGACCTAAGATTTCGCAGCAAATAGCTGAGGCGAGAGACAAAGGAGATTTGTCGGAAAATGCCGAATATGACGCAGCCAAAGAAGCTCAAGGAATGCTTGAAATGAAAATCAACAAACTGAAAGAAGTTGTGGCACATTCAAGAATTTTAGATCAATCGAAATTAAATACAACGACTGTTCAGATTTTGAATAAAGTAAAAATTAAGAATAAAAAGAACAATACTGTAATGCAATATACGCTTGTTTCTGAAAGCGAGGCAAATCTTAAAGAAGGTAGAATATCAGTAAATACTCCTATTGCAAAAGGCCTGCTTGGGAAAAAAGTGGGCGATGTAATTATTGTTCAAATTCCTTCGGGTACAGCCGAATTTGAAGTGCTAGAAATCTCACTTTAAAATTCAATTATATGGCATCAATATTCACTAAAATCGTTGAAGGGGAAATCCCTTCATATCGGATTGCCGAAGACGAAAATTTCTATGCTTTTTTGGATATTTTTCCATTAGTAAAAGGACACACCTTGGTTATTCCGAAAAAAGAAACAGATTACTTATTTGATTTAGATGATCAAACTCTTTCCGGCCTTTCACTATTTGCAAAACGTGTAGCGAAAGCAATTGATAAAACTATCCCTTGTAAACGTGTTGGCGTAGTTGTTTTAGGACTCGAAGTGCCTCATGCACATATACATTTAATACCGCTAAACAGCGAGGCTGATGCCAGTTTTACAAAACCAAAACTAAAATTGAGCGAAGAAGAGTTTAAGAAAATAGCGCAGGAAATTAGTGCAGCATTCGAATAAACTGTGAAAATATATAATTAAAAATCCGAAGTTAAACACTTCGGATTTTTTGTTGGTCAATAATTTATTCTGTTAAATTTTATACTATAAAGGTTGCACGTTTCGTTTTATGAAAAACGGGGATAAATTCGCTAAAAACTCAAAAAAAAGACTAACTATTTCTGCTGAAACACGTATAATATAATAGAAGCCGGCTATTAGCGAAAATGTGGGGCGAGAATTATTAATCATTTAATACCCCAAGATCATGAAAACAAAAAAATCAGAAAAAGCAAATTTGGAAAACAAGAGGAGTCTTTTTTTTCAGATAGGAATTGTTCTTGTTCTTGCAGCCATTTTAGCAGCATTTGAGTGGTCAACCAAACTTGGCAACCTGTATATTTTTGAACCAAAAGAGGGTGACGAAACTATCGAGTTTACTCCACCAATTACTCGCACAGAGCCAGAGAAGAAGAATATTGTTAAACCCGCTTTTGTTATTGAGCCAATGATTGTTCCGGACAAAACAATTATTATTGATGAGCCAGAAATTCTTTCTTCAGAAGATTTTCCGGATAATAAGGTGCCCATATTTGAGCCAACACCCGATTCTGTTGACGATCCAATATATTATAAAGTAGAAATTTATCCTAAGTTTATGGGTAAAAACGACAAGGCATTTAGGGATTATATTTTAGAAAATATAAAATTCCCTGAAGATGCTATCGAAAATGGGTTGGTTGGAAAAGTGCAGGTAAAGTTTGTTGTTGGTACCGATGGTAAATTGTACGATATAGAGATTTTAAGAAAAGTACATCCTGTAGTTGATCAGGAAGTTTTAAGAGTTATTGCAAATTCCCCTAAATGGGAGCCTGCAATTCAGCAAGGCAAGTATGTTAAAGCAATGTATGGAGTGGTTATAAATTTCCAGTTAAATTAATCAATAAATTGATCTTTAAGCCGGCCAATAAGCCGGCTTTTTTTATGCACATTCATGTAAAGTGCTAAAAATTATTACCTTTGCATACTTTTAGTTTAAAACAGTAGATAATCAGAATGCCCAAAAATATTGATAACACTCCTCAACCCGAAAAGGCTGTATTAGTTGGGGTTATTAATCAGCAACAAAACGAACAACAAGTAAGCGAGTATCTTGATGAGTTATCCTTTTTAATAGAAACTGCAGGCGCCATACCGTTGAAACAGTATACTCAAAAAATGAGTCTCCCAAATTCACGTACTTTTATTGGGGAAGGGAAACTTGCCGAAATAGAATTGTTTGTTAAGGAGAACGAAGTTGATATGGTAATTTTCGACGATGATTTATCACCAACTCAGCTTCGGAATATCGAAAAAGTTTTGCAATGTAAGATTTTAGATAGAACGAATCTTATTCTCGATATTTTTGCAAAACGTGCTCAAACGGCACATGCCAAAACACAAGTTGAGCTTGCTCAATACGAATATTTACTTCCTCGTTTAGCTGGAATGTGGACTCACCTTGAGCGACAACGTGGTGGTATTGGTATGCGTGGTCCAGGTGAACGCGAGATTGAAACTGACCGACGTATTGTTCGTGATAAGATTGCTCTATTAAAAGAGCATCTTAAGAAGATTGATAAGCAAATGGCCACCCAGCGCAAAAATCGTGGTAAGATGATTCGTGTTGCTTTGGTTGGATATACAAATGTTGGTAAATCAACGATTATGAATATGATTAGCAAATCGGATGTTTTTGCTGAAGACAAACTTTTTGCAACACTAGATACTACTGTTCGTAAAGTGGTTATTGGTAATCTGCCGTTCTTGTTATCCGATACGGTTGGATTTATTCGAAAATTACCTCATAGCCTTGTTGAGTCTTTTAAATCAACGCTTGACGAGGTTCGTGAATCAGATATTTTATTACACGTTGTTGATATTTCGCACCCAAATTTCGAAGATCAAATTCAGGTAGTTAATGATACATTAAAAGAAATTGGTACTGCTGATGCTATTACCTATCTTGTTTTCAATAAAATTGATGCATACACCTTTGATAAAAAGGATGATGATGATCTTACTCCACGTACACAGGAAAACTATTCTCTTGATGAACTTAAGAATATGTGGATAGCAAAAAACAACGACCCTTGTATTTTTATTTCTGCTAAGCACAAGGTTAATCTCGATAGTTTTAAGCAGATGCTTTACGATAAAGTACGTGAGTTGCATATTAACCGATATCCATACGATAAGTTTCTATATTAAAGTAGTGGAAATCAATAGTAAGGGGATTAGAAAATTATTAGTCCCATTCTCTATTTTACTTGTTTTCTCTGGGTTTATACCTAATGTGAAACAATTAAATCTACAATTTACAGTGTTTTTTGTTTTCTGATCTGCAAAAATCAAGAGTTAAAGTTTTACAAAGAATATGCAGTAAGTAGAACAAAAGATACATCAATTTGAACAAAACAATAAAAATATATTTAACAATTAATTACAAAAATTATTATGCCATTTCAATCATTAAACATTATAGAACCTATTTTAAAAGCGCTACAAGAAGAAGGCTATGAAATTCCAACACCGATACAATCACAATCTATTCCTATAATATTACAAGGCACCGATTTACTTGGATGTGCACAAACAGGAACGGGAAAAACTGCTGCATTTGCTATTCCTATTCTCCAATTATTGAGCGAAAATAAAACCTATATTAAGACACGAAAAATTAGGAGTTTAATCGTAACTCCAACGAGAGAACTGGCCATTCAGATTGGAGAAAGCTTTCAATCTTATGGCCGACATACAGGTTTAAAACATACAGTTATCTTTGGAGGAGTAAATCAAAATCCTCAAACATCATCGTTGCGAGGCGGAGTGGATATTTTAATTGCAACACCCGGACGCCTTTTAGATCTTTTAAACCAACGACATTTGAGTTTGAGTAATGTGGAAATTTTCGTTTTGGATGAAGCAGATCGTATGCTGGATATGGGTTTTATTCATGATGTTAGAAAATTACTAACAGTACTTCCGAAAAAAAGACAATCACTTTTCTTTTCAGCAACAATGCCGCCCGAAATTGTAAAATTGGCAAGTACGATTTTATATAATCCCAAAAAGGTTTCGGTAACACCCGTTTCGTCAACAGTAGATATTATTAAGCAATATGTATATTTTGTTGATAAAGGCAATAAAAATGCTTTATTGATAGATGTTTTAAAGGACAAAGATATTAAAACAGCATTAGTATTTATTCGTACAAAGCACAGTGCAGATAAGGTTGCCAAAATTCTAATAAAACACAATATAAAAGCTGAAGCTATTCATGGCAACAAAGCACAGAATGCCAGACAGCGAGCTCTGGCAAACTTCAAAGATCAAACGACACGTGTATTGGTAGCTACAGATATTGCCGCACGAGGAATTGATATCGATGAATTGGAATATGTGATTAATTATGATATACCAAATATCTCGGAAACCTATGTTCATCGTATTGGCCGTACAGGCAGGGCAGGAGCAAAAGGAACAGCACTCTCATTTTGCGACGCAGAAGAAAAAGCATATTTACGGGATATCGAAAAGCTAATTTCAAAGAAAATAGAGGTTATTGATAATCATCCGTTCCCATTATTAGATCATAATCCTGTTAAAGCTCCAAAACAACAACAACGAAGCAGAAACTCAGGTCATTCAAGACCTAAACCTTCCGGAAATAGTAGTTCTAAGAAGTGGTATGGTAAGTCAAAGTCTTCGCGATAGTTAAACCAACTTATTCTTAACCAGGTATTCAGCAATCTGAACAGCATTGGTTGCTGCTCCTTTACGCAGATTATCAGAAACAATCCATATATTCAGACTCTTTGGTTGCGAAAAGTCGCGTCGGATACGGCCAACAAATACATCGTCTTTTCCTTCGGAATACTTGGGCATTGGATAAAGATTCTTTGAAGGGTCATCCTGTAGTGTAATTCCGGGTGAGGAGGCTAGTAGTTTTTTAACTTCTTCCAAATCGAAATCATTCTCGAACTCAATATTTATGGCTTCGGAGTGTCCTCCTTTTACTGGTATTCGGACAACAGTAGCTGTAACCTGAATGCTTTGATCGCCAATAATTTTGCGGGTTTCGTTAACCAGTTTGGTTTCTTCTGAAGTATATCCGTTTTCTTCGAATGAACCACCATGAGGGAAACAGTTTAAATCAATCGGATGCGGATATGCCATTTCGCCGGCGATTCCCTTGCGTTCGTTTTCGAGTTGTTCAACGGCTTTTACTCCAGTCCCTGTTACTGATTGGTAAGTTGAAACCACCAACCTTTTTATTTTGTATTTTTTATGTAAGGGAGATAAAGCAACTACTAGCTGAATAGTAGAGCAGTTTGGATTAGCAATTATTTTATCTGTTTTTGTTAAAACATGTGCATTTACTTCTGGTACAACAAGTTTTATATTTTCATACATTCTCCATGCCGAGGAATTATCAATTACAGTGGTTCCTGCTTTTGCAAACTCGGGAGCCCATTGCAAGGATGTAGATCCGCCTGCTGAAAAAATTGCGATATCGGGTTTTAATGATATGGCTTGTTTCATTCCAATAATCTCGAGTTGAGAACCATTAAAATCAATCTTTTTGCCAATCGATTTTTCTGATGCAACTAATAGAATTTCAGTAAATGGGAATTTGCGTTCTAACAGAACCTGCAACATAACATTGCCAACTAAACCGGTGGCACCAACAACAGCAATTTTCATTTTTATTAATTTTAAAAATTAAGGGTTAAACAATCTTCTCAATATCATTTTGTATCTTTCAAAAATAAATATTTAATCAATATATTCATGATTAAAAGACTTTTATTTGTTTTTTTGACTATCCCGATTTTTTCTTTTGCTCAGCTAACCGAAGATTTCGAAAGTGGTGATATTAGTTCCTGGACTCAAAGCAATACGGGTCGTTGGGCTGCATCAGGTATTTCTCCAATAAGAGGCAGTTTTTCGCTTAAACATGTTTTTGACAATCCTGATGCTGGTTCGGATCAAATTTCGTGCGTGCTTCCTTTCCTTGATCTAACAACAAAAAATGCAAGTTGGAGATTTAGAGTAAAGCATGGATATGCGCCATCTTCATCAAACAACTGGGTCGTTTTTTTAGCATCCGATGCTAGTGCAAATCAGATGTACCCGGGTGGAGTAGTTAATGGGTATGCTATTGGGATTAACTTTACGGGCTCCGATGATCTTTTAAAACTGTTAAAAATAACGAATGGTATAGCTACGATTATTTCAACCACAACTATTAATTGGGAGCTTCAGGTAGGTATCAGTTCTGCACCTGCCATCGAAATAGTTAGATTTATTGATGGTAATTGGGATATAAGATTTAATAAAGATGGAGATTTTGACGATTTAGTTTCAATAGGTTCGGGCATTGATATAACATATACCACAGCAAATAATTTTGGGATTTACTATAAGTATTCATCAGCACAGGACATGAAATTGTGGCTGGATGATTTTTATTTTGGAGAAGAAATTTTAGATACAATAAAACCAAGAATATCAGCTGTTAATGCAAAAACTTCAACTAAAATGGAAGTTGTTTTCAGCGAAAAGATGGACTCTGTTTCTGTACGTAATAAAACAAATTATAGTATTGATGGTGGTATTGGAAACCCCGATTCAATATCGCTTAATAGTGCTGATTTAAAAACGGTTACTCTTTTTTATAATGAAAAATTTGTTAATCAGCAGGAGTATAATATAACAATTCAAAACTGCTTGGATTTAAAAGGAAATGAGATCGTTGATACTTCTGTTGCATTTACTTTCGAGTACATTAAGCCGCTTGGTGTAGAAATAATTTCATCAAATCAATTGCAGGTAACTTTCTCAAAAATTACCGATACCCAGAGCGCTGAAAATACCTTAAACTATTATTTGGATAATGGATCAGGTAATCCTCAGTCTGCAGTTGTTTTTGCAGGAGATTCAACAAAGCTTGTGCTGCAATTTGCTACTGATTTTATCAACAAAACATATTATAGTTTAGCGTTACAGAGTGTGGCAGATCGAAATCTTGATTCAATGTTAATTGCAGAGCTATTATTTCTCTATTTAGTTCCTGAGGCAAATGATATTGTAATAAATGAGATTATGGCCGACCCAACGCCTGAAGTTAATCTGCCAAATTCCGAATACGTCGAGATTTTAAATACCACGCCTTTTCCAATAGACATTTCCGGATGGAAAATAAAAATGGGTACCACTGAAAGAGAAATCCCAACATATATTCTTGATTCGGCTGCTTATGTTATTTTATGCACAACAACTGCAGTAGCCGATTTAAATTCGTATGGGAATGTGCTTGGAGTTACTTCATTTCCTGCAATTACCAATTCAGGAGCAACAATAACCTTGTCGAGAGCCGATAGTACAGTAATTTCGTCGGTTAGTTTCACAACCCAATGGTATAATGACAATACTAAAATAGATGGTGGATGGTCGATAGAACGTATTGATCCATTAAATACCTGCTCAGGAATTACTAACTGGACAGCCTCGGTTAATGAAAATGGAGGTACGCCTGGTACTGAAAATTCTGTTTTCTCAAACAACATAGATTCAGTTGCTCCACTGGTATTATATGTCGAAGTTATATCCGCAAATCAGTTAAGACTATTTTTTACCGAACCACTAGATTCAATTTCTGCTCAAACAAAAACCAATTATTTTGTAAATAATAATATTGCAAATCCATTTTCAATAGTACTAAATCCAAATGGCAAACAGGTTGATTTACTTTTTATAAACTCGTTTTTAGAGAATACAGTTCATACGTTAACAATGGAAAATATTTCCGATGGATGTAATAATGTTATTCAGTCAACACATATTGATTTTACATATTATCTTGAACAGCCTTATGATGTGTTAATAAATGAGATTATGGCCGATCCTGATCCGGCAATAAATCTTCCTGTTTATGAATATATTGAAATTTATAATAATACAGAATTTGATATAAGTCTCTCAGATTGGAAATTAATTGCAGGTACAACCCAGAGAACTATCCCTTTCTGTATTATTGGGTCGGGCGAATATTTAATATTATGTAGTGATGTAGCTTATTCTTTTTTAAAGGAATATGGAAAGGCTCTTATTATTTCTGGTTTCCCTGCATTAACAAATTCGGGTCAAAGCATTACTTTAAAAAGCAAAAATGGAATTGTAATATCATCAATAAGTTATACCGATAAATGGTATAAAAATTTATTTAAGGCTGAGGGAGGCTGGTCTCTGGAGCAGATAGATCTCAACAATCCTTGTGGAGGCGAAAATAACTGGACAGCATCGGTAAACGTAGACGGAGGAACTCCTGGACAACAAAATTCCGTTATGGCAAGCAATCCTGATTTTACAGCACTAGAATTGCTAAGAATCACTGTAATTGATAATTATTCTATCAGGCTATTTTTTAATGAGTCGCTTGATAGTATTTCAGCAATGGAGCTAACTAATTACATTGTTGATCAGGGTATTGGAAAACCAGTAAGCATTATTCCATCTGGGCCCGATTATCTATCTGTAGCACTTGTATTTGAGAATTCATTTATATCCGGAAATATATATAATCTTGAGATATTAGGAGAAATTACTGATTGTTCCGGCAACGAAATAGGAACTTATAACTCTGCCCGTTTTGCTATTCCTGTAAATCCAGAGTATAATGATATAGTGATTAATGAGATTTTGTTTAATCCACGTAGCGAAGGCTATGATTTTGTAGAATTATACAATCGGTCGCAAAAAACAATCGATCTTAAAAACTTGCGAATAGCAGGATATGATGATATTAAAGGCGATTATACATCAATAAAAACTATTGCAGATAATGGATATCTGGTTTTCCCTGGAGACTATGTGGTTTTAACAGAAAATTCATTGGTTCTCCAGCAGAATTATTACACATCCAACGAACGCGGTTTTGTTAATATAAGCAGTCTACCGTCTTTTAATGATGATTTGGGAAGAGCCATATTACTCGATCAATACGAGAATATTATTGATAATATGGCTTATGATAAGGACATGCATTTTGCCTTATTGGCAACTGTTGATGGAGTCTCACTTGAAAGAATAAATCCGGATCGCCCTACAGATGATAAATCGAACTGGCACTCCGCATCAGAACTTGTTGGTTTTGCTACTCCTGCATATAAAAATTCGCAGTTTAAAGATATAACTGAATCAGATGACAAGATAAAAGTTTATCCGGAAGTATTTTCTCCTGATAATGATGGATTTGAGGATGTAATAGATATTCAATTGACATTTGATAATCCCGGAAATACTGCAAATATTAAAATCTACGACTCACGCGGGAGGTTGATTAAGTATCTTGCAAATAATCTCTTATTAGGAATAGATAATACGATTTCGTGGGATGGATTGACGGATCAAAATCAGAAAACGCCCAAAGGGGTGTATGTAATTTATTTCGAGATTTTTGATCTGAAAGGGAATGTGAAAAAGTATCGAAAACCGGTTGTAGTTGCTGAAAGGTTCTAGCTATTTCTTTGCGAAACTCTTATTAATTGAGAGAGCTAGTGTCTCAGGATATTCGTTTTGGTGAATTAAAACTTCTTTTTAATATAAAAACAACTGGTATTGCCAGAAATGCAATTGCTGCAGAAATCTTGTATGTATTAATTAATCCAACCCAATCACTCATTATCCCAACAAATAATGCTGTAAATGACGCTGAGACAAACGAGAGAAACATAAAAATACTACTTAGAAAAACGGAGTGTTTTGAGTCAATATCCATAACCATAGCGAGGATTACCGGAGTTACTGATAAGAGAAATAGTCCAAGCAATGCTAATGATGGGAAAATCATTAATTGATTTGAGAAAAGAAAAAGAATCATAAAAATAGGAGCAAGGCAAACAATTGAAACCAACATTTTTATTCGTCCAGTTTTATCAGAGAATGTGCCGGAAAGGTAAATGCCAATAGCTCCTGCTAACTCATATACCGAAAGGGAGATTCCTCCAAACCAAAGGCTCATTCCTTTAACCGACAAATAGGTGGGAAGAAATGTCGACATACAAGCTCTCATAAACCCATGCAAGAGCATTATTAATCCTATAAGAATAAAAAAATTCATATGGTTTAAAAATGTACTTTTTATTCCTCTTAAAGGATTTTCGCTCTTTATTTCTTCTGATAATTTTAAATTTTTTAATCGCAAATAAAGAACAACGGAAACGATTAACCCAAATGGAATTAGTTTATAAGTACCCTCCAATCCCCAAACCGATACAGCTCCAATAATAATAAGTGGTCCGAGAGTCCGTGCAGCCTCTCCTCCGAGCATAAAGAAACTGATTCCCTTACCAATTCTTTCGCCTGATGATTTTTTGACCAAAACCGGCATAGGAACATGAAATAAGGCACTGCTTAATCCCATAACAAAAAGCAAAATTGCCAGAACTGCATAATTTGGAGCTAATCCAATAAAACTCATTGATATAGTAGTAACAGCAGGAGCAATAATTACCAGATATCTAATTTTTATATTGCTGGCAAGGATTCCAATTAGTGGATTTAGCAACGACGGTACTTGCTGAAATACAGTAAGAAGGCTGGCAAGCGTATAATTTATTTTTAACTTCTCAATTAATAATGGCAGAACAGGAGCAAGAAAAGCTGCATACACATCGTGCATAAAATGTGTAAAGGAAAGAAGCAATACATTACCAAGCTGAAATTTATTGGGTTTTTCCATAAAAAAGCCGGGTAATTCCGGCCTCTGCTATTAAAGTGATGAAATAAGTTCTTCCATTATGAGAGTCATTTTTGTTTCGGCTTTTGCTGCTACTATTTGAACTTCTTCGTGTGTTACTTTTACAATTTTGCCTGGTACGCCTAGATCGGTGATTATTGAAATAGCAAAACAAGGAATTCCCATTTGGCGGGCAACAATAACTTCAGGTACAGTTGACATACCAACAGTATCGCCACCGATTATTCTGAAATACTGATATTCTTTTGGGGTTTCAAAAGTTGGTCCGGTGGTTGCAACATAACAGCCAAGCTGGGTTTTAATATTGTGTTTTTTGGCTATAGCTTGGGCTTTTTCGATAAGAACATGGCTATAAGCATCACTCATATCAGGAAAACGAGCTCCAAATTCAGGATTATGTTTGCCAATTAATGGATTGGGAATTAAATTAATATGATCATTAATAATCATTAAATCGCCAATTTCGAAATCGGGATGTACACCTCCGCTTGCGTTTGATAATAACAATGTTTTTATTCCAAGGTATTTCATTATACGCACCGGATAAGTAACAGTCTCCATAGGGTAACCTTCGTAAAAATGAAAACGTCCCTGCATTGCAACAATCTTTTTTCCTCCAAGGGTTCCAAAAATTAGCCGCCCCTGATGTCCATCAACTGTTGATACAGGAAAATCAGGTATATCTTTATATTCTATCGAAACATCAATTTTTATATCTTTTACCAAGCCGCCCAAACCAGTTCCCAGAATTATCCCAACCTCTGGTTTATAACTAATTTTTCCCTGTATAAAGGAAACTGTGTGTTTTATTTTTTCTAACATAATCGATTATTTTTTTATTGAATTCATCAGTGTCGTTGTTTTGAAAAACAACTTTTATGGGTATATAGTACCAACTTTCTTTTAAATTATCGGCAATATTACTAAAATTTTGCAAACGCATTGCATCTTTTTCGGTAGTAATAATAATCTTTTTAGAAGCATTTATCTCATCAAATTTATTTTTAATTTGTTCAATATCAGATGTATTAAATTGATGGTGATCTGGAAACTTAATCAATTTAACCTGTTCACTCAAAAAGCTTTGCAAATAGTCCTGTAAAGGTTTTGGATTGGCTATTCCGGTTACCAATAAGACGCTGAAATCCTTACTTTCTGTAATTGATCTATTTTTTATCTCATTCATAAAAACAGGAACAAGATCGCCATAGTCAAATGTGGTAAAATAAACATCCTGAAAAGGAAACGCTTTAAGATCTGTAAAAACAATACGCCGGTCTATTGGTTTCAGAGATTTAGGTGTTTTTGTGATGATAATAATATTTGCCCTTCTCATTTCAGATGATTGCTCACGTAAATTGCCAAAAGGTAAAATAAAATCTTTGTAAAGTGGTTTGGAGTAATCGATTAGCAGGATAGACATGTTTGCTTTTACATGCCGGTGCTGAAAAGCATCGTCGAGTAAAATTACATCCAAATCGGGATATTTTTCTAATAACATGCTAATTCCTCGGGCACGATTACTGTCAACTGCTACAATAATTTCTGGAAATTTTTGTTTAATCTGCCTGGGTTCATCACCAATCTCTGCTGTTGTTGATTCGATCGATGCAAGTACAAATCCCTTGCTTTTTCTTTTGTATCCCCGGCTCAAAGTTGCAATCTTAAATTGGGTTTTTAAAGTATCAATTAAAAACTCGGTATGTGGAGTTTTTCCTGTACCTCCAACAGTTATATTACCAATGGTTATAAGTGGGATTTTAAATTCGGCTGGTTTAAGAAAAATATGATTATCGTATAGTCTGTTTCGGATATATACTACCAAACCATATATCAAACTAATAGGGAATAAAACAGGAAGTAAAATTTTTCTTAATATCTCCATTTATAATGGTTTTGGTTTAAAACAAAAAGCCTAAAGTACTACTTTTTTATGCTATTTGAAAGACTCAAAATAAAAAAACGGCCAACATGTGTGGCCGTTTTAAAATTTGAAAAGCGATTTAATAAATTTCTATCTCAAATGGGATTCGAGCTTGAATGCCCTTCATCGATTTAATATTTTGAAGAGTTTCGTAATATACATATTCGTCACCCAATTCATTTTTTAATATAGATACTCTAACATTGCCTTTTAAATCTTCCAAGATTTGCTCAAAAGGATCTTTTAGTTTTGGCAATTCAATCACTCTGTATTCTTCCAGATTAGCAGCCAGAGCAGCAAGTTCAATTGCTTTATCAAGTCCACCGAACTCATCTATTAAACCTATCTCAATAGCATTTGCTCCGCTCCATACTCTACCTTGCCCTATTTCATCTACTTCTTCTTTGGTCATACTCCTGCCTTCGGCAACATGAGTAATAAACGTTCCATAAATCTCTTCTATCTCGAACTGAATAAATTCTCTTTCTTGAGCTGTCAGAGGTCTGAAAAAAGAACCCATGTCAGCATTTTCATTGGTTTTAGCAACATCAGTATATATTCCAAGTTTTTTATTCATCAGCTCTTTACCATTTGGCAATGCACCAAACACACCAATTGATCCGGTAATAGTGTTAGGGCTGGCAACAATGGTTTGTGCAGGGCAAACAATATAATAGCCTCCCGAAGCCGCCACATCACCTAAAGATGCAATAACGGGTTTAACTTCTTGTGCCAGTTTAACTTCTCTCCATATTACTTCAGAAGCCAATGGATCGCCTCCACCTGAATTTACTCTAAAAACAATAGCTTTAACAGAAGTGTCCATGCGAGCATTTCTAATTGCTTTTGAAATACGATCTGATCCAATAGTTCCTTCAGCTCCTTCGCCCATAATTACATTTCCACTTGCATAAATTACAGCAATCTTATTTTTTTCTAGTGCTTTGCGGCCTTGCTTGGGAACCTTTGAATATTTACTCAGATTAATAGTTTTAATCTTGTCTATACTTTTCTTTTCTGTTTTCTCCTTTAATTCATCCAATAATTCATCTTTGTATTTTAATCCGTCAATAAATTTAAATTCAACGGCTGTTTCAGCATTCTTTATTGATAAGTTATTGGCAATTTTATTTAAGTCATCAACAGAAATATTCCTTGTTTCGGATATACCAACAAGCATTTTATTCCAAATTGCATTAAGATATGTCATTGTTTGCTCACGATTCTCGTCGCTCATTTTCGTATACATAAATGGCTCCATAGCACTTTTAAACTTGCCGTGACGAATAATCTGCATTTCAATACCAAGTTTTTGCAATGCTTCTTTAAAAAATAACATTTCTGCTCGCAAACCAGCAAACAATACCATTCCTTCGGGATTTAAGTAAACCTTATCAGCCACACTTGCCAGGTAATAAGAAGGTTGAGTATATATATCAGCATAGCTAATAATGAATTTTCCTGATGTTTTAAAATCAAGGAGCGCGTTGCGTATTTCTTCAATGGTAGCTATACCGGCAGGAATAATAGTCAAGTCTAGATAAATACCAGCAATATTTCCATCATCCTTAGCTTTTTTGATATTTTCAAGAATACTGTTTAATCCCAGTTGAGTTGTGGGTTTAAAACTTGTAAAGTCGAAAGCTTCCATTGGATTCTTGTTACTTCGATCGGTTATTTCCTGATCGAGAGTAATATGCAAAATGGTATTCTTTTCAATTTTTACTACTTGATCTTGTTTTGATATTGCTGCTCCAATTATTCCAATAGTAATAAAAAAGAAGAGAAACATAGCGATAATTACACCTAATATTGATGCTAGTAAGTACTTAAAAAAACCTTTCATATTATATAATTTTTTAATTAAACATAAATTTTTGAGTCAAAAGGCTAATTTAAAAAATAATGTCTAATTTGGATGCCTGTTTCTTGATTTAATTTTAGAATTCAATTATTTTATATGAATAAGGTTTTTCTTTTATTGGGAAGTAATTTAACGGATCGATTATTAATGCTTAATCAAGCAGAAGGATATATTCAAAAAAATATTGGGGAAATAAATACGAAGTCTCGAATTTACGAGAGCGCTCCATGGGGATTTGAAGCCAGTACTTCCTTTCTAAATCAAACATTGATAATTGAAACACAACTTGACCCATTAGAAATATTACTAGAAATAAAACAAATTGAAGATCTTTTAGGAAGAGTAAAAACTGCTGAGAATTACGAATCAAGAACCATTGATATTGATATATTATTTTTTAATGATGAAATAATTAAATTACCCCAATTGATAATTCCTCATCCACAAATACAGAATCGCAAGTTCACATTGGTTCCATTGGCCGAAATTGCTTTAAAATTTGTTCATCCAGAGTTTAAAAAAACAATTCAGGATTTATTATTAGATTGCAAAGATGAGTCTATTGTAAAAATCTACAAATAAATATTACATTTTGCTTCCATAAGCAAGATCGCCCGCATCGCCTAGACCCGGAACAATATATGATTTAACTGTAAGTTCATCATCCACATCACCAGCCCAAATAGTAATATTTTTCATTGGGAGATGTTTTTTTACATAATTTATTCCCTGGTTACTGGCAATAATTGTTACAATATGTGTGTGTTTGGGTTTGCCACGTTCAATAATGGCTTTGTAGGCAATTTCCATCGATGCTCCTGAAGCAAGCATGGGGTCGGAAAGTATTAATAATTTACCATCAATTGATGGGCTCGATATATGTTCAAGTTGAATAGTAAATGATCCATCTTTATGATATTTTCGATGTGCTGATATGAATGCATTTTCTGCTTTGTCAAAATAATTTAGTATTCCCTGATGATATGGTAAGCCTGCCCTAAGAATGGTTGCATTTACAATTGGTTGCTGAGCTAGGTTCATCTTCGAAATACCAAGTGGAGTTGTAATTTCCTCTGATTCATAATTAAGAGTTTTACTTATTTCATAAGCCATAATCTCTCCAATGCGTTCCATGTTGCGTCTGAATCGCATACTGTCTTTCTGAATATTTTCATCGCGCAATTCGGCAATAAAATGATTTAGCAATGAATTTTGTTGTGAAAGGATATGTAGCATAATGTTCTATTTTAGAAATAGTTTATACATCAAAGGTAGATTATTTCTTTTAACAGTTTTTAATTTATATTCTGTAGCTCCAACACCATGAAAAAAGATTTTAGTGTTTTTGGCAACCAAATTATCTAAATTCAAAGTTAAATTTTTTTCACAATGGTTTTCAATAAAACGATCAATTAATAACATCATGGCTCTTGAAAGCTCACAGTTTTTATCTTCAGTACTGAACAATAAATATATCTTATTTTTTGATTTAATAAAAAAAGCTGCTGCACATAAATTGTTTTCAGCTGTATATGCACCGTAAATTTCGCCCAGATTATATCGTACTGCAAATGCAATAATCATTCTAAGCTGGGAAATACTTTTTTTATTAAGTGTTGGTTTAGAACTAGATCCTTTCTTTAACGACAAGTTTATAAGATCATTAGGCGACAATCCATTTACAACTGTTATTTTATTCGATTTAGCTGTTTGAATATCTTTTTGAAAATCATTTGAATATTTTTGAGAGATAAGAAAATAGGATTGCATTAAATCCATTTCAAAAATTTTCTGATTTTTGATTTCAAAATTACAAGTAGAGATTTTATTGTATTTATTAAGGCAGGTTTTTACATAAGAATAATCCGATGGTATGGCATCAAAAAACTGATTCACTATTTCTTCGGTCAATAACTCGTTGGTGTACACTCCTAGTTTATTACCTAAAATCTGAGTAGTAATGATCTCTTTTTTCATAAATGTGTTATGTAGCAATGGCATAACATATTTGTAATCGCCCATAATAAGTCCACACCAGTTATCGCAGAGAATATTTAAATACCATGAGTAAGCAAAAATATTTCCGTTAAACGAGGTATTTATGCAATTATCCCATCGAACAAAATTAATTTCATCATTATGTAAGTATGTTATTTTCAAAATTTAAATAAATTTCAAATAGACTATTTTTCTTAATTATTTTTAGAGTTTACCTTCATCAGCATAACTATAAAATTGTGTGTCGGCAATAATTATATGATCAAGTACTTTTATATCGAGTAATTTCCCTCCATTAATAAGTTTTTGGGTAATCGAATCATCGGCTTCGCTTGGCAATTTATTCCCCGATGGGTGATTGTGACACAGAACTATTGATGATGCAAGTTTCTCAATTGCGAGTTTTAGTATTAACCTGGCATCTATAACAGTTCCAGATATACCACCCTGACTAATTTTAAACTTGTCGATAATTTTATTCGATCGGTTTAATAAAAGTATCCAAAATTCCTCGTGAGGTAAATCACCAAGCAAAGGTTGAAAAACTTCATTAACATCAGCACTGGATGTAATTTTTTGTTTGTCAATTACATCCGAAATTTTTCGTCGTCGTCCTAATTCAAGGGCTGCCATAATAGTAATGGCTTTGGCTTCGCCAATTCCTTTATTTTTCTTTAAATCATTTATTTCGAGTTTGCCAAGTTCATTGAGATTATTATTGGCATTTTTCAGAACTTTCTTCGCGAGCTCAACGGCCGATTCGTTGCGTGTTCCTGAACCAATTAGCAATGCAATTAACTCAGCATCTGACAGCGATAATATTCCTTTCTTCAGGAGTTTTTCTCTTGGTCTGTCTTCAACTGCCCAATCTTTTATTTTTAGGTTGGTATACTCCATATAACTTTTTTAGATATTAGCCTATTAAGGTAGTAAATTATTACGACCTTATAAAAAAAGAAAAATAAAAAGAGCACGAAACTGATGTTTCATGCTCTAAATTTCAAATTAAAAAATAGTTTATAATAGGGGAGTTAATTTAGCTTCGAGATTACTTTTAGGAACTGCACCAACTTGTTTGTCAGCTACTTCTCCGTTTTTAAAAAATAAAATTGTGGGTATGTTGCGTATACCAAATTTAGATGCAACACCAGGACTACTATCAACATCAACCTTAACAAAAACGGCTCTTCCATTATAATCATCAGATAGTTCTTCAACTAGAGGTCCGATCATTCGGCATGGCCCGCACCATTCTGCCCAAAAATCTACTAATACCGGTTTATCCGATTTTAATACTACTTGTTCGAAATTCGAATCGTTAACTTCTATTGTCATGATTTTCTTGTTTTTATGTTTACTATTAATGTTTCAGTTTCTGTTTTATAAATACAAAGTTAGCCATAAATTGTTTAATTTATGGAAAAATGAATATCTGATTTTTTATTTAAAAAAGCAATTAGCTCATTTGAAATGTCGATTCTTTCTGTTCTTGAAAATAAATTGATACTTATATTTTCTTCTGAATCAACTACTTTGAACTTAAGTTGGGCTTTTCCTTTATTCTTTAATGCTACTTCTTTAATTTCAGTAATAAGTTCCGGTTTAATAATTTGTAATGGCATGGTAATACAAATAGATTTTACAAGGTTATTACGAACTTCGCCTAACAACATCATTGATTTAATTTTAAACTCAAGTTCATCTTCTTTGTATAGTTTTGGTTGTATATTTCCTTTAATGAGCAAAGGATAATCCATGTAACAGTACTTTCTTAAATCCTGATAATCTTTTCCAAATAATGCAAAACGAAATGAGTCGGTATAATCCTGAATAGTTAAGAAACCATATGGGTTTCCATTTTTTGAGGTTCCATGTTTTATTTCTGTTACAATTCCGGCAACAGAAAGCTCTTTGCCTCTTAATCTGCCTAATTCATTAAGTTCTGATAAGCTGGCATTACTGAAATTATCAATTTCAAGCTTAAAGTCATCTAGGGGATGAGCCGATAAATAAACACCAATAATTTCTTTTTCCCGGTTTAATGTTTCCAGCTTTTGCCATTCATTTACTGAAGGGACTGGTGGTTTCGAAATCTCGATTGTATCTTTGCCTCCAAACAACGATATTTGTTGAGTATTCTTGTCCGATTGGAATGTGTTTCCGTATCTAATTAAATTCTCAATAAAGGATGTTTCTTTATTATCCAATGTAAAATACTGTCCTCTGGCAATGGTATCAAGATTGTCAAATGCTCCAGCAGTGGCAAGGCCTTCAATAGTTTTTTTATTTACCTGGCTAAGGCTAATGCGTTCAATAAAATCATAAATATTTTTGTAATTACCGTTTTCTTTTCGTTCTTCAACAATTTTCAAGACAGCATTCTCTCCAACTCCTTTAATGGCTCCTAAACCAAACCGAATATCTCCTTTTTGATTAACTGTAAATTTGAGTTTACTTTCGTTAACATCTGGACCTAATACCGAAATACCCATTCTTCGGCATTCGTCCATAAATATGGTAATTTTTTTTATATCTGTAAAGTTCCTGCTGAGCACAGCAGCCATATATTCGGCAGGGAAATGCGCTTTTAAATATGCTGTTTGATATGAGACATATGCATAGCATGTAGAGTGAGATTTATTAAATGCATATTCGGCAAATGACTCCCAGTCGTTCCATATTTTATTTACTATTTTAAGATCAAATCCATTGTTTTTACAGCCTTCCAGGAACTTTGCTTTAAGCTTGTCCATCAGGTCGCGTTTCTTTTTACCCATGGCCTTCCTGAGAGAATCGGCTTCTCCCTTCGAAAATCCGGCTAATTTCTGCGATAATAACATCACCTGTTCCTGATAAACAGTAATACCATAAGTATCTTTTAGGATTTCTTCCATTTCTGGCAAATCATAATTGATAGGATCTTTACCGTGTTTTCGATTTACAAATGATGGGATATATTCAATCGGACCCGGGCGATACAATGCATTCATTGCAATAAGGTCTTCGAATCTGTTTGGACGTAAGGTTTTCAGGTATTTTTTCATCCCTGCCGACTCAAACTGAAATAGTCCGGTAGTTTCGCCATGACTATATAAATCGAAGGTTTTTTCGTCGTCTAAAGGAAGATTATCAATGTCGATATCAACACCTTTTGATTCCTTTATAGTTTCAATAGCATCTTTTATAATGGATAGTGTCTTTAACCCAAGAAAGTCCATTTTTAACATACCTACTGACTCAACATGCCCTCCATCAAATTGTGTAACTAATAGATTAGAGTCTTTTGATGTACAAACCGGAATATGCTCTATAAGATCATTTCGGCTGATGATAATTCCACAAGCATGCAAACCCGTGTGTCTTACTGACCCTTCGAGTGTTTCCGCAAATTTAAGTGTCCTTACTATTAAACTATTGTCTGAATCTTTTGCTTTTTTAAGTTCAGGTACTTCCTCATAAGCTTTTTTTAGAGTTATTCCTGGTCTTTCAGGTACAAGCTTAGCTAATCTATCTGATTCACTTAAAGGAAGTTTTTCAACCCTGGCTACATCACGAATAGCCATTTTGGCTGCCATTGTACCAAAGGTGATGATTTGAGCAACACGTTTTTCACCATATTTTTTCACTACCCAGTCAATAACCTTATCCCTGCCGTCTTCATCGAAATCGATATCAATATCTGGCATTGATATACGATCGGGGTTAAGAAATCTCTCAAAAAGCAAATTATATTTTAATGGATCAATATCAGTAATACGATTACAATATGCTACTACAGATCCTGCTGCAGAACCTCGCCCAGGCCCAACAGATACACCCATGGAGCGTGCAGCATTTAAAAAATCCTGAACAATTAGAAAATAACCTGGGAAACCCATATTTTGTATTACAGATAACTCAAAATCAATTCTTTCACGAATTTCATCTGTTATTTCAGGGTAGCGTTTTTCAGCTCCTTTGTAGGTTATGTGTCGTAGGTATTCGTCTTCGTTACTAAAGCCTTCTGGCAATTCGAACTCTGGCATAATTGGATTTCTTTCCAATTCATACTCTTCAATCTTGGCAACTATTTCATTTGTGTTTTCAAGTGCTTCAGGAATATCAGCAAACAGGGCATTCATTTCTACTTGAGTTTTAAAATACTCTTGTTTCGTGTAGCTCATTCGAGTTGGATCGTCTAAATCTCTACCTGTATTTAAACAGATTAAACGGTCGTGAGCTTCAGCATCTTCTGCATTAATAAAATGAACATCGTTGGTGGCAATTATCTTTATATCGTGTTTTTTTCCAATACGAATCAGAACTTCATTTACTTTAACCTGATTTTTATAAACATCCTCGTCTTTTTTTGGATCACCCGATTTATGTCGTTGTAGTTCAAGGTAAAAATCGTCTCCAAACAATTTTTTGTATTCTAGAGCTTTCGCTTCTCCTGCTGCTTCTCCTTTTTCCATAATCTCTTGGGGCACTTCACCTCCAAGGCAAGCTGATGAGGCGATTATTCCCTCATGATATTTTCTTAATAGATCCCAATCAATTCGGGGAGTGTAATAAAAACCCTCGATCCAAGCATATGAAACTATCTTTGAAAGGTTTTCGTAGCCAGTCTTGTTTTTTGCTAATAATATAAGATGATTCCCACTGCGGTCTTCCTTGCCGGTTTTCTCAAAACGACTTCCGCTGGCAATATATATTTCGCAGCCTATAATAGGTTTGATATTTTGTTTTCGAGCCTCATTATAAAAATGTTTTACCCCAAACATATTACCGTGGTCGGTAATACAAACCGCCGGCATTCCATCTTCTTTGGCTTTTTTAATAAGCGTTGGAACGTCTGATGCTCCATCAAGAATTGAATATTGAGTATGAACATGTAAGTGAGAGTATGGAATCATTTGTAAAATGCTGGTTATCTTAGTTTATAATAAATAATAAAAAATGTTTTTCCGGGTTTTAAAATTAATCAATTCAAAGTCATTTTGCTTTTGATGTTAATAACTATTCAAAAAATATAATAACTTCTAAACAACCTAATTTTCCAATTGTTTCAATACTATAGCTAATAAGCTGAAATTGACAGGATAAAAAAGCAAAAAAGCTTTTTTGAAAGAAATAAAGTCGTATCTTTGCCGCACAATTTTTAAAAGTAGGTTAAATTTAAAACAACAAAAGAGTATGCCTGTAAAGATTCGATTAACAAGAAGAGGACGTAAGAAAACTCCTTATTATCACATTGTTATCGCAGATAGCAGGGCGCCACGAGATGGTAGATTTATTGAAAGTATAGGTACTTACAATCCTATCACAAATCCTGCTACTATCGAACTAAACTTTGATAGTGCATTAGATTGGTTAAACAAAGGCGCTCAACCTACAGATACATGTAGAGCTATTCTGTCGTACAAAGGTGTTATGATGAAAAAACACTTGCTCGAAGGAGTAAAAAAAGGTGCTTTAACTGAGGAACAAGCTGAAGCAAAATTTCAAATCTGGATGAAGGAGAAAGAAAGCAAAATCCAGGCTAAACGTGACAGTCTGAAAAAAGGAAAAGAATCAGATTCAAAACAACGCTTAGATGCTGAAACTAAAGTTCGTGAAGCTAGAGCTGAAGAAGTAGCTAAAAAAATAGCTGAAAAAGCTGCAGCAGAGTCTAAAGCTGCTGTTAGTGAATCTCAGGAAGAAGTTGTTGAAGAACAAACTCCTGAAACTGAAAATACAGAAGAAGCTCAGGCTTAACAAGATTTTCATGCTAAAAAAGGACGATCATTATTTACTGGGATCGCTTTCTAAAACCACTGGTGTTAAAGGCGAAATAATTGTCAGGTTTAATGATGATGTTCATGCAAAAATGAATAAAATGGAATCAGTTTTTATCGAAGTCGATGGAAAACTGGTTCCTTTTTTTATTGAATCATATAAAGAGAAATCTGCAAATACTGCAATTATTAAATTCGAAGAAATTACTAGTGAGCAAAAGGCCCAAGATTATCTGGGTGCTGCATTCTATTTGCCTGCTGAGTATAAAAAACTTCTCGAACAAGAATCAAATGACTTTATTGATGTAACGGGATATATATTAAAAGACCAAAATCTTACTGTTATCGGAACGGTTGTCGATTACATTGATATTTCAGGAAATCCATTGTTACAAGTCAAGACTACTGATAAAGAAATACTTATTCCCGCTCATGACGATCTTATTATAGAAGTTGATGATGATGAAAAATACATCGTTATTGAACTTGCTGATGGGATAATGGACTTGGACGAATAACCTAGAATTTAATATCTTTCTCGAACCTTATTATTTTTTGACGCCAGTCCTCTGGAACAGGGCAAGGAGTGTTTACATCACCACAATAGGCTACCATTACCGAATCACAGGTAGATTTTAATTCACTCGTTAAGGTGCTTTTTATTTGTTGATACATTCCCAGGCTTTTATTTCCCAGTTTATAAATCTTGGTATAAACGTCTACATTATCATCCATTAAAATAGGACGAAGAAACTCAATGGAGACTTTGACCAGAACTAAACCCCTTGTATTCCACTCCATTTTCTCTTTAAAAACCTCATCAATGTATTTTGTTCGGGCAAGATCATAATAATTCTGATAAACCGAATTGTTTACGTGTGCTAAAAAATCGAAATCATTAAAGCGAATTTGAACCGGGATTTTGTTGTAGAAGCTAAATTTGTTTTGCATCAATTTGATTTTGAAATTCGATATCGAGTTCTTCATAAACTGAATTTTGGCTCTTAAACTCAGGAACAATCTCTTTCATCTTTTTTACAATGTCGAAATTATTGTGTTTCTTCTGAATCTTAATTAGATCTTGAATTTTTTCTTTTATCGATTCGAAGTTATAATCAGGTACTTTTGCAATCATAATTTTCGAATGGTAGGTAGGTAATGTATTTTCTGTATCGCAGAGCAACTCCTCGTACAATTTTTCACCTGGTCGCAGTCCGGTAAATTTAATCTGAATATCTTTTCCAATTAGCAGTCCTGATAGCTTAATCATTTTCTTTGCCAAGTCGATAATTTTTACCGATTTGCCCATGTCGAAGATAAAAACTTCTCCTCCTTTGCTCATAGCTCCGGCTTCAAGAACAAGCTGACATGCTTCAGGGATAGTCATAAAATAACGAGTAACATCGGGATGTGTTACAGTAACGGGGCCTCCTTTTTCGATCTGCTTTTTAAAGCGAAGGATAGCTGATCCATTTGATCCTAATACATTTCCAAATCGGGTTGTAATAAAATTGGTTTTGCTAATCTGGTTAAAAGCCTGAATATAGATCTCTGCAATTCGTTTCGATGCTCCCATTACATTGGTAGGATTCACAGCCTTATCGGTAGAAACCATTACAAATCGCTCGACATTGTATTCATTCGAAATATCTGCAATGATTTTTGTCCCCATAACATTTGTTCTCAAAGCTTCAGTTGGATTGTTTTCCATCATAGGAACATGCTTATAAGCTGCAGCATGGAAAACAATAGATGGTTTGTAAGCTTCAAAGAGACGCTTTACGCGATAATCATCAGCTATGTTGCCAATTACTATCTCAAAATTGTAAAAATTATGTTTTTCTTGTAAGTCAAGCTCCATATCATAAAGAGGAGATTCGGCCTGGTCAAATAAAATGATTTTTTTTGGATTAAAAGAAATTAACTGCCTTACAATTTCACTTCCAATTGAACCTGCTGCACCAGTAACAAGAATGCATTTGTTGAGTAGTGTTTTTCGAATATTATTTATATCAAGCACAATTGGAGGACGCTCTAACAAGTCTTCAATTTTGATTTCTTTTATTTGATTAAAACTAAGCTCTCCATTTATCCATGTATTTATATCTGGAACAGAAAGAACTTTAATATTGGCCTGGAGGCATTTCTCAATTACTTCCTGCTTCTCTGTTGTGGTAATTATTTCACTTGCAATGATTAGCTTTTCTACTTCATTTTTCTCAAGCAGCATATCTAACGACTGTGGATGATAAATAGTAACCCCTTCAAGGGTCTTCCCAATATTGGATGGAGTGTCATCAAGAAAAGCAAGAACCTTATGTTTGCTTTCTGCATCCCTGTCAAGTGTTCTTTTTGTTATTATCCCAAACTGTCCGGCTCCATATATTATAACATCTGTTTTCTCTTTTGAAGGATTATTTAATTCATGGTAAAGAATTTTTGTTATTAGTCTAAATGAAGCAAGAAAAAAGACTGAAGCTAAAAAATCAATGGCAATAACAGAAAAGGGAATAATAAAGGTTGCATTAATAAGATAATAATGAACCAAATTTATTACTATAAAAGTAAAGCTTCCAGTAATAGTTACATAAAAAATTCGTTCGGTATCTCTGGCTCCTGAATATCTAATTATACCTGCATAGGATCTGAAAATAAGAAATGTTAAAGATCTAATAAATAAAACCAATGGTAAAATAAAAGACAAAGAGTCTACATAGTTTTCAGGAATTGCGAAATTGAATCTTAGTAGGAATGCTAATGTTATTGATACAGTGCATATCCCAAGATCGATTAGAAAAACGATCCACCTTGGTACGTATGTTTTTGGAAAAGGAAACATATTTTTTAGCAGATGTTAATAGAATTAAATTATTGATCAAAAATAATGAAAATTATTGCAGCATTTGCAATTTTGCCACGTCTTTTAATAAAATTACTAATAAAGAAAAATTAAAATTATGAAAACAAGAATGTCTAAAGTTTTGCTAATAAGCATAATGATTATTTCAACCATTGGAATCCAAACAAGTCTGGCGGGATTTCAGGATACAAAAAAAGAAAACAGAAAGGTAAATGAGTTCTCTTCTGTCGTTTTTGCTATTTCTGGTAACCTTTATTTATCTCAAGGCGATAAAAACGAAGTTATTATTGAAGCCGATGATGATATACTCGAGAAGATAATTACAGAAGTTAGAGGAGACAGGTTGGTTATTGAGTTTGAAAGATGGTATAATTACAGGGGTAATGGCAAAATTAATGTTTATGTCACAACAAAAAACATTGAAGAAATAACGCTTACAGGCAGTGGAACTGTAACAAATAAAACCCCTATTAATTCATCGGATATTGAGTTGGCTATTACTGGCAGTGGATCGATAATGATAGATAGGCTGATAACAAAAAATGTTAAATCTATGATTTCGGGATCGGGTGATATTAAAATCAGCAGCGATAAGAAAGCAGCAACATTCAATGCTACCATAACAGGCTCAGGTGATATAAATGCTACATCTATCGAATTTGAAAAGGGGAAACTGACAATAACTGGATCCGGATCAATAAAAGCAAGCATTGTTGAAGATTTAAGAGCTGTAATAACAGGCAGTGGCAAAATAGTATATATGGGTAAACCTCTTATTGATGCAGACATAACCGGCAGTGGTAAGATTGTAAACGGGAATTAGAAAAGATTAAATTTTGAAAGAAAAACATGGAAGAGGTAATTGAACCTTTGCCATGTTTTTTTTATGAAGAGCGGGTAATTAAAAGAAAATTCAGTACAAATTTCCTTATTTCCTTATAATTTCAATTTCTCCTTTTATTCCAATCTTTATTATGCTTGAAGGATTGGATTTTGTATAATCATCTTGTCTCCATTTTACAACATAATCAACAGCCTGTATTATCTCATCACTTATTTCATCGAAATTTTGCGGAGCCGATTCTCCACTTATATTAGCTGATGTGGAAACAATAGGTTTTCTAAACCGCTCAATAAGTTTCTGATTAAAAACATCTTTAGAAATCCTTATACCAATAGTTCCATTTTCTGAAATAACATTCGGTGCAAGGTTTTTTGCTCCTGGATAAATAATAGTAAGTGGTTTGTCTGTCAAATCAATTAGATCCCATGCAATGTCAGGTATTTCTTTTATGTATGATGGTATTTTGTTTGCATTATCGAGCAAAACAATCATGCTTTTTTGATCAGCACGTTTCTTAATTTCATAAATTTTCGAAACTGCTTTTTCATTTGTTGCATCACAACCTAAACCCCAGATTGTATCAGTAGGATAAAGAATTACTCCTCCATTTTTCAGCACTTCTAATGTCTTGATTATATCGTCTTGCATAATAGGATTATTTTATTTTTCCAAACAGGCCAACCATCTTTCGTTTTCTAAACCACGAGATTTCCCTTTTTTCAGGTACAGAGTGTGTTTCCAAATAAGATGTTAGTGTATCAATTATCCTTTGCGATGATAATCCATCTGTATAAGGGTGATAATTATTAATAATCCACTTTCTGTTTTCAGCATACGCATCAAATGTAAATGTTCCGTTTATTGCTGGAATAAGTTGACTTGCATCAGAAATATTCATCCAACGAATATGTTTTGAACTTGATTTTAGTGTTATAACGGGTTTGTCGAGTAATAGAAACTCATAAACAACAGAAGATGTATCACTTATAAGTAGATCAGAAAGGATAAGATACTTGGTTATGTTATTATCATTAACAATCTTAATATTGGGGTTATTCTTCTCAATCTCTTTATATTCTTCAACTATTTCCGGATTCATTAAATCGTGAAATTTGATTAATACAAGATTTCTGTTTGCTGTTATTTTTGTAATCTCATTTTTTAATTCAATAGCTGAAGTTAACGAAGGAGAGAAAGTGGGTGCGTATAAAATAATTTTCTCTGCCTTATATTCGTTCAATAAACTACGTTTTTCTGAATCGAAATCTATTCTATTATTGAATAAATCATCAAGCTTTGGCCAGCCAGTTTCAATTACATCAAAGTCTTTGAATTTGCGAGAGAGGTGTTTGAAACGGTCGGTAAAATATGGTCCCTGTGTAAGATACAAATCAAAATAATGACGTATTCTAAAATGCCCTTTCTTTTCGCCAGCTAAACCATGAAAAATTTGAACTTTTAGTCCTTTTAAATAATGAGGTACTTCGTTTCCCGGTACAATTATTACATCATTATCGAATTCGGCAACTTTTCTAATATCATTTGTTTTAACTATGTTTCCTGCAAAAGGGAATAAATGTTCTATTTCTTTCGGAACATACCACAAAACAGGCATTCCACGACTAATTAACTCATTATATAATGGTTTTAGAATACCAAAAGCATATGGGTTTTTACAGAAAAGAGTAGTTCTCATTAAAGGGACTTATTTGCTTTTTCAAGGTCTTCGGCAAAATCAACTTCAACACATGAATAACGCGAGATATCAATCGCACTAACTTTTATTCCATCTAGCTGAATGGCCATTTCAAGTCCTTTTTCAAAGTAATCATTATTGGCGCACTCTTCGAGTCTTTTAATGAAGAAATTAATATCTTTTGACGAAATAAAATTAATACCTACAGCTTCGCCTAATCCATTTTTGACAGTTTTCGATATTTCTTTAATAAACCCTTTTGTATCTAGTGTATACTTAACTTCTTCTTCTCCTACCTCTGAGTTATTTACCGAAACAAACGATTGATTCTTATTTATATATGGAATAAGCAGCTCGAAAATCTTCTTGTCAAAAACAACATCCCCGTTTAGCCATAACACTGATTCATTATGATATTTTTTTAACGTTTTTAAAAGACTTTTGGATGTATTTGTTTGATCAAAAAACTGGTTGTAAATGAATGTTGCATTCGGTAGGCTTTCCATAATAAGTTCCTTCTTAAAACCTACTACAATATTTATATCATCAAAATTAAAATAAGCAGATAAGTTATTTATTTGCTGCTCCATAATAGTTTTACCTGTTTTTAATGGAGTAAGTGGCTTTGGAAAAGGATTACCTAATCGAGAACCGATACCTGCTGCAAGAATTACAATTTTCATTATGTTATTTTATTTAGATGGATTATTAAAATTTTGCTAATTGTTAATTTAGGCGGCAATTGTAGGATTTGTTTTACCATTGCGTTTATCAAATCGACCTTTCATTTGAAGATTCATTTGACGTAGCTTAATATACTTAAGGAAAACTGTATATGAAGAAAAAGAACTAATAACAAAGCCATTATAGCCATCAAGAATACCGAGTCGAACAACATAGGATTTTATAAATCGCCACAATGCATGCGAAAGAATTGTAATAATGCTAGCTTTTTTGCCTTTCTTAAATGCCTCTTCAGCAGCAATGGTCGAAAACTTATTTGCTTTATCTATATGATCGTCATAAGTTGATAATACCCAATGTAATAAATCTCCTTTTAAGTGTTTTTTTGTTGCTCCTTTGCTTTGAACAAACCTGTCGTGTGGATTTGTTCCTCCCCATTGTCCTTTTCGACGGTCAAACAATCTTAATTTCTGGTCGGGATACCAGTTTGAATGATGAATCCATTGTCCACAGTAATTATTAAATCGGTTGAAAAAATAACCATCGTATTTCCAGTTTGATTTTACCTTTAGTATAGATTGTTTAAGCTCTTCGGAAAGAGCCTCGTCGGCGTCAATTGAAAGAATATAATCATAAGATGCACATGTTAAGGCATGGTTCTTTTGTTCAATATATCCTTCAAAAGGATGTTTCGAAAAAATAACCCCGTGTTTCAAGCAGATTTCTTCTGTTCTGTCTGTTGAAAAAGAGTCTACAATAACAATTTCATCCGCAATAGATTTTAAAGAGAGCAAGCAGCGTTCAATCTTCTTTTCTTCGTTGTAGGTAATAATTACAGCAGAAAGCTTAATCATTCGTAATAAAGATATCGGTTTATATTATGCCTAATTACAAGTGTACAAAGATAAATATTTTATTCAGACGAAACTTTTTTAAAATACAAATGTTAAATATTTTATTGCTAAGTGAATATGATTTTTCTCATAAATAATAATTATTATTGTTGGCTTAAAATTAATACCAAATTAATAGGTATGTCAAAATCCACAAAACAACCAAGACTAACTGATAAAAATCTAATCAGAGCGCAAAAAGTATTGTTCGATGTTGTTGATTTTCTTGAATCAGAGGGAATTGATTATTGGCTCGAAGGAGGTACTTTATTAGGTCTTGTTCGCGATAAAGAATTATTACCCTGGGATCACGATATCGATCTTTCAATACCGGCAAAAGATGCAGATAAATTCGCGCTGAATATCAGAAAAATAAATAAAAAAGGTTATAGGGTTACCCAGCGCAGAATGCTTAAAGATATTGGTGCTTTTAAATCAGGTGATTACCGAATCTTTAAGGTTAAACGATTTCTTCCTTCAATATTAAAAATAGTTTTTGCTGTTGCTCATAAGCATATGGTGGTTGCCGATATTTTTGTTAAAGCCTCCGATGATAAATACACCTATTGGCAGGCAATGGAAAAAATTATGAGAGTAGATTGCAAGTATTATTCATCTTACGAAACAGTTGAATACTTAGGCCGAAACCTTAGGGTTCCTTTTAACTATAAAGCATATCTTACTGAAAAATACGGAGACTGGTCAACTCCAATTAAAAACTGGAGTTGTGGCGCTGATGAAAAAACAGTAGTTGGAGATGCTTATGAAAAAAACTAATCGTGTATTATCATTTTTGGAAAACAAACCAAATCTTACAAACAGAAATTTAAAACGGGCTCATAAAACATTATTTATACTTATTGATTTTTTCAATAAAGAAAAGATTGATTATCATTTAGAGGGAGGCACATTACTTGGAATCGTTAGAGATAAACAACTCCTCGCCTGGGATTATGATATAGATTTATCAATAATGGAAAAAGATGCTCAAAAATTTGCAAATAAATCCCATAAGCTTTGGCTAAAAGGATATAGAATAAGAAAAAAAACAATGCATATGGATATTGGCCCTTTAAAATCTGGACAATATCGAATATTTAAAGTCAAGAAAATTTTTCCGTCTTTAATGAAGGAGTTCTTTTCATTTACATATAAACATATGATTGTAGCAGATATTTTTGTAAAGGCGAATGACGAAAAACACACCTATTGGCAAGCAATGAGGAAAATCTTACGTGTGGATAAAAAATATTATTCATCGTACGAGACTGTTGAGTATTATGGAAGGGAGCTTATGATCCCCTACGATTATAAAGGCTATTTAACAAAAAAATATGGAGATTGGTCTGTGCCTGTAAAAGAATGGAGTTGTAGTACAGATGAAAAAACAATTATTGATGAGGCTTATAAATAAGCTATTATTTAATTAGGTTTTTATTTTTATAAAGTTGAGAAAAAGGGTTTACGAGTTTTGCTATTAAATAGATCGAAGACAGGATTGAATCCAGAAAAATTATTGCCGGAATATAATTAAACCGTTTGATCCTGTTTTAATTCTTTATCCAAAATGTTAACGATATTCTCAATAGAGTTATCAATAGAATTATAGAAACAACTTTCAAACATTTTTTCTACATCATATGAAGGTTTTGATAGGTTTTTTTTAATTAAATCAACAATGTCATTCTTCTCTTCATCAAAAATACTCGCGTTTTTCATGATATTCATATTGTCGGGCATTTTAATAATTCTTTGATAATCATGCTTGGCAATTATTATAGGTTTTTTTGTAACTAAAAATTCATACACTACCGATGACATATCTCCTATCATTAGATCGGATATGACAAAATCATTTAATGTATCTGCATTTATAACATCTTTAGAATTTGAAAGATAGACATTTTTAATAGAATTGTTTTTAAGCCATTTCTTGAAATTCTTAGCAAGCTTCATCTCATTAGAATGTAGACGAATAATTAGATTGAAATCCTTTGAAATTTCTTTAGCAAATTTTTTTCCATATTTCTCAAAGGTGCCATCTCCAAATTTCCATGTTGGAGCATAAAGAATATTCTTTCTTGAAGTATCCTTAATTTTCAACCTCTTAAGCTCTCGTTCTCTTAATTCATATAACTTCTGATACTGATCAAATTTAAAAAAACCAATTTCCCTAAATTTTGTCTCGGAAATTTCATTTGAAGATTCCATGTATTTAATTCTATTTTTCGGAGAAGACAACAATATTAAATCATATCTTTTTAACCTTTCAATGGCTATGGGGTCATTGTCTATACCTACAGGCTTATCACTTATACCATGTTCTAAATAAATTGTTTTTCCCTTGTAGGCATTTTTCTGATCAAGTCTGTTGCAACAATAAACTATTGTCCCGCTTAATTTACAGTGTTTTTCTTCTTTTATGATTTTAATAGGAGGAGTATTTAAAAATGTAGAAATTTTAAAATGATTAAAAAACGAGGATTTATTATTTTTATTTTTAAAGATTTTTTTAAAGTCTAAGTATTTCTTAAAACTGTTAACAACAAAAACTCCTCCTAATTTCTGATATATTGGTAAGGCATAAGATAACTGGTAAACCTTATTGCCGTAATAGTAAATTTCCAAAATCCAATCCTTTCTATTATTATAGGTTTTTTGTTCTTTGCTTTTTGATTTCAATTTTCAATTTTGCTTCAAATTTAAATAATAATGATCTTTTATTATGTTATAAATGTTCCCTTTTTATCTTAAAAGAGTATTTGAGTAAAAAACAAATTACAACATCATTTGAAATTACATCTTAAATTATTAGGGGCACAAATTAAACTTTTCCTGATGGTTTTATAAAGAATATTAGAGCACCAAACATATAAAAGATTTTTTCTTAAATGACGAGGAATTTATTTCTGGGGAAGCATATATTTATATAATCAAGAATCACTTTTAGTAATTAGATTTTCAAGTATATTATTTCTTTTTAAATAAGTTCTAATTAATTTCAAATCTGGATGAAAATCTAATTCCGACCAATCTGTTTCTTTACATAACGAATAGTTTACTTTATAGCCTCTGTCAATAATCTGCTGAATAGCTTTAAGATAAAATACATTTCTGTTTTCTGGGTCTCTAACCATTTCCTCTAGCATATTGGTATAGATTTTAGGTCCCTTGTTTGAGAATTTAATCATGCCAATAGATTCTCCATTGGCTTTCTTGGAATCTATTTTTTTACTAACCTCCAGAATCTGGCCATCTTTATGTATAACTTTCATATCATCATCATCGTACTCGTTTTTTTCATCGATTACCATGGTGATATCATGTTTGCTTTTTAATAGATTTTCTACCACTACTGGCGAAAAGATATCATCACCATTTATTGAAATAAAATCTTCGTTCATACAATATCTGGCCATCCATACAGAAAGCAAATTATTCGATATATCAAAAAATGGATTAAATATGGTTTTAATATTTAGTTTTCCATGGTAATCTTTTATCTTAGCTTCAATCTGCTCAGCCTTATATCCAATAATTATTATTATATCTTTAATATTGTTTTCAGAAAGGCTATGAAGTTGGGTTTCGAGCAATGTTAATCCATTGCCAACTTCTAAAAGACTTTTTGGAGTATTTTTTGTTAAGGGATACAATCGTTCTCCCTTGCCTGCCGAAATTAAAATTGCCTTCATTTATATGGTTTTGTTATTTCCCAATTTTATCTTTTCTAAACCAATGGTAATAAAGATTTATGATTTTAATAATAGCTTTTCTTGTTTTTCCCCATAACCAGGTTTGAAAAACAAGTAAAAAGTAAGGTCTATCAGAAAAGCGATTATAATATTTTATTATTGCATCAGCCTGCCGTTTTGTAGCATTTCCATTTGGTTTAAAAATAGTATACTGAAATAATATATTTCTTTTTACTTTAAATTTGTCGTTCTGTAGATTTTCCTTAACCAACCGCAGAATATCTTCTTCTTTATTAATGACATCTCCAGCCTGCCAGGCATAGGTATTTGATCCTATATCATCAGATGGTAAATAGTGATCTGGTGAAGGATTTGCAAAAATAATAGGTTTATCGAAATGAAACCATTCATAACATGCAGTAGATATATCTGAGATCAATAAATCAGCTTGGTACATGTATGGCAATATATTATCATCTATTTTAGTTACTACATTCATTTCAGCTCCCAATTCCTTTATTAAAAGATCAATTTGTTCATAGATATCTGCCGTTTTTCTTTCCAGATTACTATGGTATTTAATAATTAAATTATAATCCTTATAAAGCGCTTTTATGATTTGCTTTGACCAAATGTTAACCGAGCTTTCCCCATAATCAGAGAATTTAACTATTGGTGATCTTTCTGGATTAAAAATCCATGTAGGAGCATATAAAATGGTCTTCCTTTCATTATTAAAGGTTGGTTTTATTGTAAGAGTGTTATTTATAAGTGGATCAAACTTTGGGTAACCAACAATCTCCCAGTTTGGAACAAATCTCAGATAACCAGACTTTTCTACCTTATCTTTTGTTTTTTCTCCAGGAAATAAAATCAAATTATATAAAGTAACTAAAATTGATTCAACATAATTTTTATCTGACAAGCCTCCATGAAAAATCTGGACTGATTTTCCTATTAGTAATGAATTGTAACCAGGATATAATACCAATCTTATCCGATTTTTTATCAAAATTTTTCTGGCATGGTTTGGATTTTTTGCAAAAAAAATAGGGATTCTAATAGTTGCATATTTGTTTAGTAGATGATTATAAATAGTTCTATTCTTAGTAATAATTATCCCTCCCAAGTAGGGGATTAATCTAATTACTGGAGGAATATGCTGTATGTCTGTAACAAGATAATATGCAATTCTTAGTGAGGTTGTATCTTTTGGAGAACTCATTTTGGGTGCAGATAAATTTTTTCTCTTTCTTTTAAAAATGAATTAACTAAAGTTAATAAATATTTTAAAATGCAACATCATAATCTCTTAAAGCATCGTTAAGCGAAGTTTTAAGATTAGTTGATTCTTTTCGTTTACCAATAATTAATGCACAAGGAACCTGGTAGTCTCCTGCATTAAATTTTTTAGTATAAGTTCCAGGAATAACAACTGATCTGGCAGGTATTCGTCCTCTAAATTCAAGTGGTTTAGGTCCTGAAACATCAATTATTTTAGTAGTTTTTGTTATTACAACATTAGCTCCCAGAACAGCTTCTTGCTCAATATGCACTCCTTCAACAATAATACAGCGCGAACCAATAAAACAATTATCTTCAATAATTACTGGTGCAGCCTGAACAGGTTCTAGTACGCCACCAATTCCTACGCCTCCACTTAAATGCACATTCTTGCCAATTTGTGCACAAGAACCTACAGTAGCCCATGTATCGACCATAGTTCCTGATCCAATATAGGCACCAATATTTATAAAGGAAGGCATCATAATTACACCTTTCGAAATGTAGGAGCCATATCGGGCAATAGCTTGTGGTACAACACGAACACCAAGAGCATCGTATCCGGTTTTTAAATCAATTTTATCATTAAATTCAAATGGGCCAACCTTTGTAACTTTCGATTCGCGTATTGGAAAATATAATATTACTGCTTTCTTAATCCACTCGTTTAAAATCCAACCTTGCTCAGTTGGTTCTGCTACCCGGATTTGTCCTTTATCAAGCAGATTTATTACTTCCTCAATGGCTTTTCTTGTATTTCTTTTCTCAAGTAATTCTTTGTTATCCCAAGCTTTTTCAATAAGATCTCTTAATTCTGAGTGCATAATAGTAGATTATTTTAACGAAGTTTTTCATTAAATACATTGGCAAAGATACCTAAAAATAATTTAATTGTTCTTAAAGTAAAATTGGCAGAAAGATTGATGAAATTACAGAATTAAAAAATGCTATCGAAAGTTAAAGTATGTTAAACTAATTAAAACAGTTCGAAACTCTGTTATATATTTACCCATAAATTAGCTAAAAAGAAATTGATAAATAGCACCCTGAAAATAATCTGTATCACAATTGTTTTTGCTTTCCATTTTAATCAAAGCTTTGGACAGGAAAATACAACCTCACGTTTTTTGTTTTCTGGACAAATAATAACTGAGGGAGTAAGGCCTGTTGCCCTGGCTCATATAATCAATGTTAATTCAAAAACAGGAATGGCAAGTGATACATTAGGCTATTTTAAAATGTGGGTTAGCGAAAATGACATATTAAATATTTCTGCTATAGGTTTCGAATTTATTGAGTACCATGTTTCATTAGTACATTCAGATAGTTTAATAGAAATTTATTTGAACCGCAGAGCTTATGAAATTCCAGAGGTGTCGATTTCGTACTTTGGAACCTATAAAGATTTTGAATATAAGGTTCTCAATTTTAAGATAAAGGATGAAAATATTATTAATGAGTTAGTGTTAAAAGAGCTACCTAGAGTTGAAAATCCAAAGCCTTATGAACCTACACTAGGCTCACCAATCTCCTTGTTATACGATTTATTAAGCCACGAAGGGAAAAGTCGAAGAAAATATATGGCTCTTAAAGAAGAGGAACCATTAAAGCTTAAGATCGAAGCTAAGTATAATCGCGAAATAGTTAAAAATATAACCGGATTAGAAGGTCAGGACCTAAAAGAGTTTATGGATACATGCAACTTTAGCGATTCCTTCATTTTAAATACAAGTGAATATTCATTATATGCTGAGATATTAAAGAAATTCGAAGGGTTTAAAAAAACACAAAAATCCTCAATAGTTGTTGAATGATTTGTTAATTTTAGAAAAAAAATATCTAAATGACAGCAATCTACCCTTCTCTTAATATCATTAAAGAAGCTCACGAGCGTATAAAACCATTTATTCACCGAACGCCTGTATTAAAATCTTCGTTAATTAACGACCTGCTAAACGTTGAGTTCTATTTTAAATGTGAGAATCTGCAAAAAGTAGGTGCATTTAAGTATCGGGGTGCTACAAATGCTGTTCAACTATTATCTGACATTGAAGCGTCTAAGGGCGTTACAACACATTCATCAGGGAATCATGCTGCTGCTTTAAGTTTGGCAGCCAGAAAGCGAGATATACCTGCATATATTGTTATGCCAGAAAATGCTCCTTCAATAAAAAAAGCAGCAGTTCAATCGTATGGTGCGCAAATTACATATTGTGAACCAACTCTCGAAGCTCGCGAAAAAACACTCGATTTGGTTCAGCAAAAAACGGGTGCTACGTTTATTCATCCTTATAATAATTTTAATGTAATATCGGGACAAGGTACTGCTGCGGTTGAGTTGCTTGAGGATTATCCACAATTAGACGCTGTAATTGCACCTGTTGGTGGGGGTGGATTATTAAGCGGTACAGCGATTGCTACAAAATCAATAAATCACAATATAAAGGTTTACGGTGCTGAGCCTTTGAATGCCGATGATGCTTACAGATCTTTTAAACAAGGAATAATTATACCTTCGGAAAATCCAAATACAATCGCCGATGGATTGCTTACATCACTTGGTACAATTACTTTTCAGGCAATTAGAGATAATGTAGACGATATTTTCAGAACCAAAGAAGAAACAATTATTCTTGCAATGAGATTGATTTGGGAAAGAATGAAAATAATCGTGGAGCCATCAGCGGCTGTTCCATTGGCAATTGTAATTGAGAATAAAGATTTTTTTAAAAATAAAAAAATAGGGATTATTTTTTCGGGTGGCAATGTAGATTTAAATCAGTTGCCATTTCATTAGTAAATATCTAATTAGAAATTGCATATCTGCCCATTACCGGATAATGATCAGAATGCTTAATTTTTGGAACAACAAATTTTCTACATTCTAATTTGTCGCTAAAAAAAACAAAATCTATTCTAAATGAAGGAAACTTACCTATATAGGTATTTCCAATTCCTTTGCCTGATTCAATAAACGAGTCTTTTAAATTTCCTTTCATAGTATTATATGTATAAGAAACAGGAGTGTCGTTAAAATCACCGCAAACCATAACTGGATATGGTGAACTACTTATATATGTTGACAATATCTCTGCTTGTGTTGCCCGTTTTATAAAAGCCTCTTTTAACCGTCCAAAAATATCTTTTACCTCTTTTATTTTTGTATCGTCGTTTAAAACTTTGGAATTATTTATTAGCGAGTAATTGTTTTTATTAAATCGAATAGATTGTAAGTGATTATTAAAAACACGTATAGTATCTTTATTTATTACAATATCGGTATAAATACTAATATTCGAGGTGTTGCTAAATTTTATTAATCCTTTTTTAACAATTGGATACTTACTAAAAGTAGCTATTCCATAATTGCTTTTGGTATTTATAAAAGAATAACCAAAATGAGCATTGTATTTGTTTTCAAGTTTCTTTTGAATTTCTTTTTCTGTGAGATGGCCATCTCCTGTATGGCTTAAAAACTCCTGAAAACAGATAATATCAATTTCGTTTTTGTTTATAAAATCAAAAATCTTATCATGTGTATTGTTTTCTTTATTCCAGTTATAAAGATTGAATAACCTAACATTGTAAGATAAAACTGTAAAAGAATTTTGGGTTTCTGGACTCATTTTTCTTAAGGGAAATTGAATAAATGATCTTAAATGATTCCATCCCAATAATATTGCTATAAGTGACAGAAGAAAAAGCCTGTTTTTTCTATAAATCCAAAACAAAATAAAAAGGATATTAAATAGAAGAATAAAAGGATAGCTTAACCCAAAAAACGCAAGTATCCAAAATGCTTCAGGATCAGCATAAACAGATATATAAGACAGCACAATGGCTGCTGCTAAAACAAAATTCAAATATTTGATTATTTTATATAACAGGTTTTTCAATCAGTTTGTATTAAAATTTAATCTAAGTTATGATTATTGTTTAAAATATTCAAAGAGGAATTCCTTTTTCTATTAAAAGAGTGTAGATTTTTATCTGTTAGCAGATTTCAATAAAAACGAAGCATTATTTACTACCTTTAAATAATATCTCTTTTTCTTGCTTTGAAAGACTTTCGTAACCTGAAAGGGCAATTTTATCTAGTATCTTATCAATTTCGGCCTGCTGTTGAATTTTCATTTTATTGTACTCAATATCATTTGCAGGTCGCTTATAGGTGACTTTAATCTTTGGCTTTGGCTTAAAAATTGAGAAAACAGAATCCATAAGGCGATCAAAAAGTCGTGAAATATTTCTGCCTTTTTTAAACTGCATAACATATATGTATCCAAACATTGCACCACCTAAATGTGCCAAATGGCCGCCAGCATTAGTAGACGCTATGCTTATGATATCAATAACTATAGTTACAAGTGCTATATATTTTAACTTAACCGGTCCGAGAAATAATAAATAGATTGTATGATTTGGAGCATAAACCGAAACAGCTATTACAATGGCAATAACCGATGCAGATGCCCCAAGTGCATATGAAACAGGTAATATATCAGTAAATACAGGGAAAATATTAAATGTAAGTATATAAATAAACGCCCCTGCCAAACCACCTAAAAGGTAAACACTTACTAATTTCTTCTGGTCGAAATATTGTAAGAATATTTGACCAAACCAGAATAACCATAGCATGTTAAACAAAATATGTAAAAAATCCTGATGCAGGAACATGTAACTAAATACAGTCCATGGTTTATACAATAGGTTTGTAATATCTGCTGGCACAGCAAGCCAGCTTACTAAAGAAAAACTACTCTCGATAGTAAATAAAAAATAAAAAACAGCAATTAATTTTACTGTCAAAAAGACAGCCAAATTAATGTAGATAAGTTTTGTAAGCGTGCTTCCGCTTTTAAACGATTGTTTTATTTCATCTGCAATGCTCATATTTTTTCTTTTAAATGGCTAATTAATTCAACAAAGGAGGCCTGTTTAGAAAAAACTACTTCTTTTTTTGCTCCAGTATTTAATTAATATAAAACCAAATAGCATGCCACCTAAGTGAGCGAAATGGGCGATATTACTTCCGGGTTGTGTTAATCCTAACCACAGCTCTAATCCTCCGTAAAAAATTACAAACCATTTTGCCTTTATTGGAATAGGAGGGAACAATAACATAAGCTCCGTGTTTGGAAACAACATTCCAAATGCTAATAATACACCAAAAACCGCACCCGATGCTCCAACAGTAGGTATGTTCATTTTAAAATTCATCAGATCGGCGATGTATTGTTGTGACATTGCTATATATTGTGTATCATCTGGATTTGAGTACCAATTATCGAGCAGCGTTTTATAAATCTGCGAATAATACTCGTTAAAATGCTCCTTTATAAAAATTGCAAATGTTTCAGGAGTTGGTGTATTTAAATAGGCTGTTGCATCGTTTAAGATACTTTGCATCTGAATATGAATAACAAGCGAATGCAGAACAGCAGCTCCTAAACCTGTAACAATAAAATAAATAAAGAATCGCTTGCTTCCCCATACTGTTTCCAGCACTCTTCCAAACATGTATAAGGCAAACATATTAAAGAATAAGTGCATTAATCCGCCATGCATAAACATATGTGTAACAATCTGATAGGGTTCAAAAAGATCAGATTTAAAATAGTACAATCCTAATATGCTATTTAATTCAATATTATAAACATTTCCTACTACCCATGTCGCCAGTAACATGATCACATTTATTAGAATCAAGTTTTTAACTACTGGTGGAATACTTCCAAAGCCGGATGATCTAAAATAATTCATTATATATAATTTAATGTTTAACTAAAACGTTTTTCGATCTCTTCTGTTTTCAAAATTGAAATAATTTTTTTCCCAAATGGCGAAAAGTTGGGCATCGAGCATGCAAAAAGCATATCGACCAATTCGCTCATTTCTTCATTTGTTAAAGCCTGACTGCTACTTATGGCAGCTGCTTTTGCCAATGCTTGTGCAATTTTTTCTTTTGCCCTTGTTTTTATATCTATTTCGGTATTTAGATATTCGTTTAAAAACTTATCGATTATCTGTTCTGGCTCCTGATCGCTTGAATCTGCCGGAAGACCATTAACGGTTACGCAATAATTACCTGAATCAGAAATATCGAAGCCAAGCATTTTTATTTGATCAATTATTTCCATTAAAATACTATGTTCTTTCGGAGCTAACTCAATACTTTTAGGAAATAACGTTCGTTGCGAAATTCCAGTATTTGACTCAAGCGAAAACATAAATTTTTCAAATAATATTCTTTCATGAGCCTTTTTCTGATCAATTACCATTAATCCTGATTTTACCGGAGTAAGAATATACTTGTTTTTAAACTGATAGTATTTTCCACTAAAATTACTTTCTCTTAATTTTTGCTGGCTTTCTATTTGGGAGGTGGATGATAAATCATCAGTAAGATTTTTCTCATTCTCAAATCCATCATATAGTTTTTCCCAGTTGGCAGTATTTTCTTTCTCCAGTGAACTTATAGATTTATTTTGGTTTTTTGCGGGACCAGGTTTTTCATCAAAAGGATTAAAGAAAGGATTGATTTCAACAAAAGGCTTTTTTATTTCTGTATTCTTTGTTAATACAGGTATTTCAAATCCTTGTTCCATATCAAAATCAATGGAGGGTACTATATTGTTTTTCCCAAGCGATTGCTTTACAGTAGCATGAATAATTTGCCATACGGCTTGCTGGTCTTCAAATTTTATCTCCGTTTTTGTTGGATGAATATTTACATCAATACTGTCTGGAGCAGCTTCCAGAAATAAAAAGTATGAAGGAACCGAATCGGGTTGAAGAATATTCTTGTAGGCATTAACTATGGCTTTATGCAGATAAGGATTTCGCATAAAACGATTATTTATAAAGAAGAATTGTTCGCCTGATTTTTTTCTTGCATTTTCGGGTTTTCCAATAAATCCTTTAACATTAATAATACTTGTTTCAGCTTCAATAGCTACCAGATTCTGGTTAATTTTCTTGCCGAAAATAGCAACAATTCGTTGACGCTCGTTTGTTCTTGGCAAACTGAATAGTTGGCTCTCGTTATGATATAACTTAAATTCAACAGTTGGATTAGCTAATGCAATTCTTTCAAACTCACTTAGAATATGTCCAAACTCAGTAGTGTTTGATTTCAAAAATTTCCTTCGGGCCGGAATATTATAAAAAAGATTCTTTACGGTAAAAATTGTTCCAGGTGAACAACTGGCAGGCTCCTGACTTAGAACAACTGATCCTTCTACTATAATATGTGTGCCTAGATCATTATTTGCTAATCGGGTTTTTAAATCTACGCTTGCCACGGCAGCTATGGAAGCAAGAGCCTCACCGCGGAATCCCATAGTGGTTATTGAAAATAAATCTTCAGCTTTTCTTATTTTCGATGTAGAATGCCTTTCGAAGGACAATCTGGCATCTGTTTCCGACATACCTGTTCCATCATCAATTATTTGAATTAACGTTCTTCCTGCGTCCTTAATATTTATCGTTATAGATGTTGCTTTTGCATCAATCGAATTCTCAACCAACTCTTTAACCACTGAAGCTGGACGTTGAATTACTTCTCCTGCTGCAATCTGATTAGCAACCGAATCGGGTAAAAGCTGTATAATATCTGCCATAGGATTCTGGAAGTACTTTTATGCAAAAAATAAATAATAAGCAATTAGGGCAAGAGCTATTATAATAATTATTAAACGAATATTTGAATTTTTATTAGCATCGCTTGTTCGCCTTAGATTACTCCTAAAACGACCTTTAATATTTGGAGTATATGATTTTTCTCCACCAATACCATTGCTTTGCCCTAAATCCCTTTTAATTTGTTTAATCCTATTCTCAAGTTCTTCCTTTTGCTCATCGTAATATCGTGGCTTAAAACTAAATTGCCTGTTTTTAGGAGTGTGAAAAAATTTTAATGCCATTTCTCATGATTGTTTCTGCAAATGTATTTAATATTTTCTCTAAAATTAAATTTTACCTATGTGGTTCTTCGATTTTATAATTGTTTTTCAAAAAAAACATATGAAAAGTGCGATTATTCATTAAAGAATTCTTTAGTCCTTTTGTTATTGCTAACTATATAATTTTAATTATAGAAAAAAAACGCAAATAATTTTTTAACATCTTTTTTATCATATATTTGCACTGCTTAAAGAAGGAAATTTGCAGAAAATAAAATTAATAATACGAAATCTTTGTAAATCAGAGAAACTTTTATATTTTTGCATTCCCAAATTGTAAATGTAACTGTTAAAAAATTTTTATCAATGTACGCAATTGTAGACATAGCAGGCCAGCAGTTTAAGGTAGAAAAAGACAGTAAAATCTTTGTTCATCGTTTAGTAGGTGAAGAAGGAGCAACTGTTGAATTCGAGAATGTACTGTTGCTAGATAATGACGGAAAGGTAAAGGTTGGAACACCTACCGTGAAAGGCGCAAAAGTTTCTGCAAAAATTTTATCACACGATAAAGGTGATAAAGTAATTATATTTAAAAAGAAAAGAAGAAAAGGGTATCAAAAACGAAATGGCCATCGCCAAAGTTTTACCCGAATTCAGATCGAAGAAATTGTAGCATAACTAAAAATATTTAAATCAAATGGCACATAAGAAAGGAGCTGGTAGTTCACGTAACGGTCGCGAATCCGAAAGTAAACGATTAGGCGTTAAACTATTTGGCGGACAAACTGCCAAAGCCGGTAATATTATAGTTCGTCAGAGAGGTACTAAACATCATCCAGGTTTAAATGTTGGTCTTGGTAAAGATCATACATTGTTTGCATTGGTTGACGGAACCATCGAATTCAAAAGAAAACAAGATAATAAATCATTTGTTTCTGTTATTCCTTTTGAAAATTAGACGTATTTAAATTTTATAATTAATCTCCTGTTTTTGCTTTGTTTTAAGTAAAAATTTCAGGAGATTTTTTATTTTCGCTATTTAATTTTATTCGCTATGTTAACTCTCAAAGTACTTCAGGAAAATAAAGAACAGGTTATTGAACGATTATCTGTAAAAAATTTTAAAGCCGAAGATGTTGTTAACCAGATTCTTGGGCTTGATCAGGTAAGGCGTTCTACCCAGAATAGCATGGATAATAACCAATCGGAACTTAATAAGATTGCAAAAGAAATTGGCGTTTTATTTAAGAGTGGAAATACATTTGAGGTTAACTTATTGAAAGAAAAAAATACCCAACTTAAAGAATTAGTAAAAAGCCAAGGCGAAGAGCTTGCTCAAATAGAAAAACAACTAAATAATTTATTAGTTCAATTACCAAATTTGCCTCATAGTTCAGTACCACGTGGTAAAGGTGCTGATGATAATATTGAAATACGCTCAGGAGGAAATAAACCGAGTTTATACAAAGACGCTGTTCCTCACTGGGATTTGGCAAAAAAATACGATATTATTGATTTTGAATTAGGCAATAAACTTACAGGAAGTGGTTTTCCTGTTTATAAAGGTAAAGGGGCAAAATTACAACGTGCTTTAATAAATTATTTTGTTGATGAAGCAACTGCTGCAGGTTACCTCGAGATTCAACCTCCAATTATGGTAAACGAAGATTCCGGATTTGGAACAGGTCAGCTTCCTGATAAAGAAGGACAAATGTATCATGTTGGGATCGATAATTTGTATCTAATTCCTACTGCCGAAGTTCCTGTAACAAATATTTATAGGGACGTAATTCTTTCTGCATCAGAGTTTCCTATAAAGATGACTGCTTATACTCCATGTTTTCGTCGCGAAGCTGGATCTTATGGTAAAGATGTACGTGGATTAAACCGTTTACATCAATTTGATAAAGTGGAAATAGTTCAACTTCAACATCCTGAAAAATCATATCAGGCATTGGAAGAAATGGTTAATCATGTCGAAGGACTTGTAAAATCATTAAATCTCCCTTATCGTATTTTGCAACTTTGTGGTGGCGATATGAGTTTTACTTCTGCTTTAACATACGATTTTGAAGTGTATTCTGCTGCTCAGGATAAATGGCTCGAAGTAAGTTCTGTTTCCAATTTTGAATCGTACCAGGCAAATAGACTTAAACTCAGGTTTCGTGAAGAGGGTGAGAAAAAAACTATTTTGGCTCATACATTGAACGGAAGTGCATTGGCATTGCCTCGAATAGTAGCTGCACTGCTTGAGAACAATCAAACGCCAGAAGGAATATTAATACCTAAGGTTCTTCAGAAGTATACCGGATTTGAAATAATCAATTAGATTTTACAAAATAGAAATAAATAGGAGTGCTCAAAATAGCACTCTTTTTTGTTTTAACAAGGTTCAATTAATCAGAAAAAATTCGTATTATTAACCAATAATCTTCTATTCATTATGAAGTGGAATTTAATTCTGGTTTTGTTATTATTCTTGAGTCTTAGTCTATCATGTTCAAAAAAAGAAGTGAATACTTCCGAAGTCGACCAGATGATAAAAATAACTGATAGCTTATTGCAAGAAATGTCGGCATACCAAATTCAATTTATTGACAGCGTTTATCATTTGTCAGGGAAAAAACTTATTGGTATTAGTCCTAATGGCAGGATTAGTCAAAAGGACTCCCTTGATTTCTATCAATTACTTCAAGAAATTTCAAGAAAACTAAGTGATATTTATCAGTATTCCCACAAAGAAATATTATTTTCCCATTATCAACTTGAATCAATTAAGGAAGATATTATAATTAAAGGAGAAATAACACCTGAAATAGAGGAAGATATACTTACCGAAGCTGATGTATTACTGCTTCTTGAGCAACGGGTTGATTCAAGCATTCTTCTAATGGATGAATCAATAAATCAAATATATAAGTTTCTTGGTGATACACTTACATTAACTTTGTTAAGCGATAGCATCAAATGAATAATCAGAAAAAATCATATTTTTTTGCTGGATTAACTATTCTCTTTTGGAGTACATCGGCAACTGCTTTTAAAATAGGATTGAAACACACAAATTATGTTCATCTGCTTTTTTATTCGATTCTAACAGCTGTTGTTGTTCTGTTTCTAATTGTTTTATGGCAGGGTAAATTTAATCATCTAAAAAATTATACTAGGAAAGAATACTTGCATTCAGCTTTTGTTGGATTTTTAAACCCATTTTTATATTATACGGTTTTATTTAAGGCATATTCTTTACTTCCGGCACAGGTTGCTCAACCACTTAATTTTGTTTGGCCAATAACTCTGGTACTCTTATCAATACCCATTCTCAAAAAACCCATTACAGGAAAGAGTTTAATAGCTATGCTTATAAGTTTTGCCGGCGTTTTTTTTATTTCATCTCAGGGCAATATACTAAGTCTGAATTTTTCCAGTCCTTTGGGTATCTTTCTTGCATTGGCTAGTTCTATTGTATGGGCATTATTCTGGATACTAAATATGAAAGATCAGCGAGATGAGGTTGTGAAGCTGTTTTTGAACTTCTGTTTTGCATTTATCTTTATATCAATTTATACTTTAATTACGTATCCTGATTTTTCTCAAAATGGAATAGCACTTTTATCATCAGTTTATATTGGTGTTTTTGAAATGGGCATAACTTTTGTATTATGGCTTATGGCTTTACAAATGTCTGGTAGAACAGAAAGAATAGGTACATTAATCTATCTAACTCCTTTTTGTTCTTTACTATTTATTCATTTTATTCTAAAAGAGAAGATTCATTTTGCTACTTTAATTGGTTTAGTATTAATTGTTACAGGAATTATTATTCAAAATCAAAGAAAAAAAAGTCAATTGTATGAAACACAAATTTAAAATTCTATTACCGGGAGTTTTGATCCTTTTTTTAACAATAAACTCTTGTGAAAGAGAGTATCTGTTTCCATCGGCAGATAATCCAATCGAAGAATTAGTTAATATTATGGATTATTGGTATTTATGGAACGATTCATTACCTACAATTAATTTAAATGACTATTCTGATCCCAAAGATATGCTGGAAGCTATTGTTTATAATCCTCTGGATAAATGGAGTTATATAAGTACCAAGCAGGAAGAAAGCGATTATTATGATGAAGGTGTTTATGTTGGCCATGGATTTGGATATTCTGTAGATAATGATGGCAAAATTCGTATTTCTTATTTATTCCAATCTTCCGATTTAGCTAATGACGGCATAACCAGAGGATGGAAGATAAATAAAATCAACGGAACATCCATTGACGAGAACTCGAATTTAAACAGTTTGCTGGGATCTTCAGATGTAGGAGTGTCTAATACTTTTGAATTTGAATCACCAACTGCAACAATATTAACCAAAACATATAGTAAAAAACTAATTACAATAAATACTGTTTTACATCGCAGTGTTATTAATGTTGGCGCTAAGAATGTTGGCTATATGGTTTTTGAAAGTTTTATTAATCCTTCAAAAGCAGAATTAAACACTGTATTTACTTATTTTAAATCTAAAGGTGTCGATGAATTAATTATTGATTTAAGATATAATGGCGGTGGTTTAATGGATATTGCAAATCATCTTGCAGGGCTAGTTATCCCGGATAGGCTAGATGATGAATTATTCTTAAGATATATACATAATAAAGAACGAACCTCGCAGAATGGTAATTATAAATTTACTGTAAATAGCAATTCGCTTAAACTCGAAAAAATCTACTTTATCACTACAAACGGTTCTGCATCAGCAAGCGAAGCATTAATAAATGGATTAAAACCTTATCTTGAAGTGTATATGATTGGAGACAATAGTTATGGAAAACCTGTTGGAATGTATTCCTTTAATAGCAATTTGTCAGATTATGTATATGTTCCAATAACTTTTAAAATTGTTAATAGCGAAGGAGTTGGAGATTATTACGAAGGATTGCCTGCAGATGCTTTTGCTTCCGACGATGTAACTCATAATTTTGGTGATATTCAAGAAGGTTCTCTTGCTGAGGCATTGTATCATATTCAATACGGCAATTTTTCAGGTAAAAAAACAATGTACGATATTAAACGAAGACCAAAAAAACTGATAAGATCTTTAAGAGACGAACTAGGCGCATATTAATGAATAAAAGGTTAAAAAAAGAAAGAGTCATTCTGGGGATTGATCCCGGAACTACCATAATGGGCTATGGTTTAATTGAAACTAAAGGTAAAGATGTTTCTTTGTTGGTAATGGGGGTTATTGAGCTAAAGAAATTTGATGATCATTATGTTAAGTTGAAACATATATTTGAGAGAGTGACTCAATTAATAGACCAATATCATCCTGATGAATTAGCTATTGAAGCTCCTTTTTTTGGTAAAAATGTACAATCCATGCTTAAATTGGGCAGAGCCCAGGGAGTTGCTATAGCAGCAGCTTTGTCGCGATCATTACCTATTTTTGAATATGCCCCAAGAAAAATAAAAATGTCAATAACTGGTCAGGGAAATGCTTCAAAAGAGCAGGTTGCCTTATTACTTAAACAATTGCTCAAGATTAAAGAATTACCTAGTGATTTAGATGCAACTGATGGTTTAGCAGCAGCATTATGTCATTTTTATCAAACCAACAATCCAACTACTTCAAGTGATTTTAAAAGCTGGAAAGATTTCATTAATAAAAATCCGGGAAGGATAAAAAAATAATCCAGCTAAAAGCTGGATTATTTTTTTATAATGCAAACGTGTTTAAACTTATTGTAATTGGAATACAATTGGGAATGTAAATGATACACGCACTGCTCTTCCTCTTTGTTTTCCAGGAGACCATTTTGGAGATGATTTAACAACCCTAACAGCTTCTTTATCTAGCGAAGGGTCGACTCCTCGTACTACCTGAACATTTGTAATTGAACCGTCACGGTCAACAACAAATGAAACATAAACTCGTCCACTAATACCGTTTTCTTGTGCAATAATAGGGTACTTAAGATTTTGTTGAATATAAACTCTGAAAGCGTCTTTTTCTTTTCCCTGAAAGGTAGGCATATCTTCTACAACAAGGAAAATCTCTTGTTCATCAACTGTTTCTTCTTCTTCTGCAAATTCAACAATCTGAACTTGTGTAGCCTCGTCTGCTTCAGTATCTTCAAGCTCTAACTCATCATCAATTTCAACATCGTCTTGTACAATATTAATAACTTCAGTTTGTTGTGGTGGTGGTGGTGGTGGAGGTGGTTCATTCTGTTGTCTTGTAATTGGAATAACTTCCTCTTCAAGATTCATATCTCCCAGATTTCCCAGGTCTCCCAAGTCTGCAGGTTTTGATGTCCATTCAAAAGCCAGTAAAATTAGCCCCAGAACAACCACATAACCTATCTGAAGAAAAAGACCTCTCGATTTCTCCAAATTCGCTTTATCGGTTTTTTTAACTTCCATATGGTTTATTTTTTAAGTGCCTAAAAATATTAATATAAAAATGTTTTTCAAAACTTTTTTGTCGATTTTATCAATTATTTTATAATTTGTACTATTTATACGTTAAAAGCGTCCAAAATGTTGTGTTAAAATCGTACTAAAATGCCTACATTTATTAAAAAAACGCATTATATTAATTCTATTATTCTATTAATTATTGGTTGTAAAAATATATTTCATTTTTATAAAAAAATATGTATTTTCGCATGGATTTTAAGAATAATGCAAAGAATCGTTCATATAAGCAGATATAATTTTTGTGAGCAGTAAATAGCATTAAACAGGATTAATTATTGATCTTTTAAATATTGGGGCATTAGCTCATCCCGATAACTATCGGGAGGCTAGAGTGTTTGATTAATAAAATATTGGGGCATTAGCTCAGTTGGCTAGAGCGTTTGACTGGCAGTCAAAAGGTCAGCGGTTCGATTCCGCTATGCTCCACAAGAAAAAAGCGATTGCAAGGTTTAATTTGCAATCGCTTTTTTCTTGCATAAAAAATGCATGTAAGGTATTATTTCTTTTCCCTTACCTCTTTAAATTCCGATCCTTCTTTCCATTTCGGAAAAATAGTGTCGTTTGCCAATTCATAGCCAATTCTAAACAGGAGCTTCGCATCATCAGCAATACCTGATAAATCCCATGTTGCTGAATTGTATTGATCTGTTGGTTTGTGGTAATAATTAGTAAGCCAATCTTTTTCTTTAGCTAATGCCCATTCTTTACCATGTTCTCTGCTATCGCAATTTCCTCGGGCATAAATTGCGGGTACTCCAACGCGTGCAAAGCTGAAATGATCGGCGCGGTAGTACATTCCAGTATGTGGATTTGGATCTGCAAGTACATAACGATCATATTCGGGTGCAAAACGTGCAACATAATCATCAAGCTCTGATTGTCCATAACCTGTAATCATAACATCTTTATTTCTTCCATAGGGTAACATAAGGTCGTTATTGAAGTTGGCAACTGTTTTAATAAGCGGATATAGCGGATGTTCTGCATAATACTTAGATCCTAATAATCCTTGCTCTTCAGACGTAGGAGAAAAGATCATTATCGATCGCGATGGTCGTTTTTCTAAGTTGGCAAATGCTTCTGCAATTTCGAGCATCCATGCCGTGGTTGTTCCGTTATCTACTGCTCCATTATAAATAGAATCTCCATTTTGTGGTGAGCCAACTCCTAAGTGATCCCAATGCGATGAATATACAATTATTTCATCGGCATGATCGGTTCCTGGTAAAATGCCAATAACATTGTGTGATGTTGCAAATCGGTGGCTCGATCTCATTGAAAAGTCAACAGTAGCATTCATATCAAAGGATTTAAATCCTTGTTTTTTTGCATTTTCTTTTAGTTCGCTAAGCTTATATCCTGTGCTCAAAAAGAGTTTTTCTGCTGCATCCCATGTTAGCCATCCTTCAATAGCACACATCGACATATAATTATCTTCGGGTTGTAGGTAAAGTTTTGGAATGGTAGCTCCATTTAATACAACACTCCAGGGATAGCCGGCTGGTTCATTTTCGTGAATTATAAGCAATCCTTTTGCTCCTTGTCTTGCTGCTTCTTCGTATTTGTATGTCCAGCGACCATAATAAGTCATTGAATTACCTTTGAAAAAATCAGTATTATTAGTTCCAAATCCGGGATCATTTACAAATACAATTACAATTTTATCCTTTACATCAATACCTTCGTAATCATTCCAGTTATATTCGGGTGCAATAATTCCATATCCTGCAAAAACGATTTCGGAGTTTTCTAGTTTTATTTCATTAACCAGTCGTTTCGAGAATGCCACAAAATCAGATTGGTAATTGAGTGCTAATTTGATCTTTTTAAAGGTTATAATCATTTTGTCATTAGGAACATCTGTTACTTCTACCATTGGTACTTCCTGCAAGTAACTTCCATTATTGCAGGGTTCTAGACCGATTCTTTTATATTCGCGAGTTAAAAAAGCAATTGCGCTGTCTTCACCAGCAGTAAATGGTTTTCTGCCTTGAAAATCATCTGATCCGAATTCCTTAACTATTCGGGTCATGTCATCCGTATTAATTGTTTGTTCCGCTTTTTTATAATCGCTTAATTTATCACAAGAGGAGATAAGGATTAAGGCAGGAACGATCAGTCCAAGAAATAAATATTTTTTCATTTTATTGGAGGCTTTAATTAAGTTTTTAGTTTTAAAATTGTTATGTAATAAAATTATTTTCCAGCAAATTCCATAAGGTATGCTTTAATAAATCCATCAATATTTCCATCAAGCGCGTCCTGCACATTTCCTGTTTCATGACCTGTTCGTACATCTTTTATTAACTTGTATGGATGCAGAACATAATTACGTATCTGCGATCCCCATTCGATTTTTTTCTTTGCTCCTTCGATTTTTGCTCTTTCTTCCTGTTGTTTTCGTAATTCAATTTCGTACAATTGCGATTTTAAGAGTTTTAGAGCATTTTCTTTGTTATTCAATTGGGATCGTGTTTCCTGGTTTTCAATAACAATACCAGAAGGAATGTGACGCAAACGAACGGCTGTTTCAACTTTATTCACATTTTGTCCACCAGCTCCGCTTGAGCGATAAGTTTCGAATTCAATATCAGCTGGATTAATAACGATCTGGATGGTTTCATCAACAACAGGTGAAACATATACTGAAGCAAACGAGGTATGTCTTTTATTATTCGAATCGAAAGGAGATAATCGAATTAAGCGGTGAACTCCGTTTTCGCTTTTTAAATACCCATAAGCAAAATCACCTATAAATTCAATAGTTACGGTATTAATACCAGCCTCATCACCAGGAATATAATTTACTTCTTTTACTTGGTATTTGTGTCGTTCACCCCATCGAATATACATTCGCATAAGCATTTCTGCCCAATCGTGGCTTTCTGTTCCACCTGCTCCGGGATTTATCTGAAGATATGCACCAAGCTTATCCTCTTCTCTGCGAAGCATATTCTTTAATTCAAGATTCTCGATCAGGGCAATTACTGAATTATACTGATCGTCTATTTCAGGTTCACTAATTCCTCCTTCTTTGTAAAAATCAATAGCTAATTGCAATTCATTTATTTGTGTTTCAATTTCTTTATAGGAATTAGTCCACTCCTTTAAGCTGGCAATAAATTTTAATTGTTTTTCGGCTTCCGAGGGATTGTTCCAAAAATCGGGGGCATGAGATTTTTGTTCCTCTTCATCTATTCTTAGAAGTTTTGTGTCAATGTCAAAGGTGCCTCCTAAGCGCATCCTTGCGCTTTTCAACGTCTTTTAAGTTATCAGTAGAAATCATGAAAATTATTTTTGAAAAACAAAAGTAGCAATAATGCTATGAAAGACAAAAAATCAGAGAATAAAAAAGGGAACCCGAAGATTCCCTGTATATTTGGAAAGATAAATATTAGTATCCACCATCTTTTTCAAGTTTTTCCATTTCTTTATCGAAAGTTTCTTTATACTTTTCGTAGTCATAGTCAACTTTTAATCTTTGGTCTTTTGAAAGTTTGTTGTTTAATGCTTCTTCTAAAGCATCTACGCCCATTTCAATAGCCATATAGCATTTGTAAGTACCAGTTTTGGTTTTGGTAATTTTTTCGCAAATTGTTTTAACATTGTTTAGTTGTTGATTAACAACCTCTCTGTTAAGGGCTTCAAATCTTTCTTCAACTTCTTCAACATTATTAAATTCTCTTGAATTAACATAATTATCAGTTACTCCTTTAATTGTTGTTTCAATTTGAGCAGCTAATGCAGCTTTACTGTTGCTGCTTGCTTTCTTGCGTGCTATTTCCATATCAGTGCTTTCGCCGGTAGCATTTGCTCTAAAAGTACTTTTGTCACTTCTATACTCTGGTCCTGAACAAAATACTTCAACAAGAACTTCGTCTTTAACGCTTGTAACCTCTTTTGATTTGCATCCAGAAAAAATGCTGCCAAATATAACTGCACTTGCTAATAATAAACCAAAAGGTTTGGAAAATCTGTTTTTCATAGTTTTGAGTTTTTAATTAATAATATAAATCTTATTTATCTCTTATATGTTACAAAATATTAGTAAATCAATAAAGCCAATTTGCATTTGTGCTTATTGTAAAAGTAAAATAATTCTTTTATAGATCGTCTCAAACTTCAAAAAAATTAATTAGAATTCGACTCACTTAGAATTTTATTTACCATATCAAATATCTTGCCATTTTCATACCCTCTTGAAAGGCCAAATCTTATTAATTTTGATTTTGTAGTATAGATATCTTGATTTTTTATTGATTTCAATTTGTTTATAAGCTCTCTTTCAAGAATTATATCGTAATTAGGTTCATTAATTTCTTCAAGTGCAATTTTAATAAACTCCTTATTAATGTTTTTTTGCTTAAGAGCAAATTCAATTTTAATCCGACCCCATTTTCCAAAACTTGATTTTTCTCTTACAAACGCTTTAGCATATCTTAGGTTGTCAATAAATAAGTTTTTGGTTAATGCTATCAAAATTTCATCAATCTCTTTTGGATCTAATCCCCACTCAAACAATTTATTATGAATCTCTGATTCGCACTTTTCGTTACGTGCACAAATATTTTCTGCCTTTAGTAATGCTTCTTTCTTAGTAATCTTTTTGCGCTTTGAATAATTCATCATTCTATTTTAATATTGCCCTTATCATTCGGTTTTTGTTATTAATATCCTTTTTAATAATAATCTCGCTAAAGTTTTCTTCCTCCAGCAATAAAGCTATATCTGGGCCAAATGATTCGTTTATTTCAAAATAAATCTTTCCACTTTGATTTAAGTGCGATTTAGCAAATTTTATAATTTCTCTATAGAATTTAAGAGGATCATTATCTGGCACAAATAATGCTAGATGAGGCTCATAATCTATAACATTTGGATTCATAAATTTTTTCTCACTTTCAGTAACATAAGGGGGATTACTTACAATTATATCATATGTTTCATTAATTGAAATATTGTTTTGTAGAATATTAAAGTAAAATAGTTGAATGTCTACATTGTTTAAAACGCAATTTTTTCTTGCTAGTGATAAAGCTTCATTCGAAACATCAATTGCAGAAACAATTGATGCGGGCATATTTTTAGCAAGTGATATGGCAATGCAGCCGCTGCCAGTTCCAATATCCAGTATCTTATAAAAGGCTTTATGGTTTTCGTTAATTATCCAATGAACAAGCTCTTCTGTTTCGGGACGGGGAATTAGAACGCCAGAATTTATATTAAAATATAAGTTATAGAATTCTGTTTGGCCAATAATGTATTGTATAGGTTTGTTTACTTTTAGTTCTGAAATTATTTGGTCAATCTCCTGAATAATTTTTGTCGATAATATTTGATCTTCGTTTAAAATGATTTGTGTTCTAGAGAACTTAAGTATATAATGAAAAATAATATTAATAAATGCATCTATTTCTGTAGATGGATAAGTGCTTTTTAATTCGGATTTTATCCATAAAATTATTTCCTTTATGTTGTAGTTTGAACTCATAGTTCAAATTTATAAAAAATACCAATGGAAAGTATACAGCAAGTTAAATATATGAGAAGATGCCTTGATCTGGCGAGAATGGGTTTTGGTAGTACGTCACCTAACCCAATGGTTGGATCTGTTATTGTTTTCAATGACAAAATCATTGGTGAAGGTTATCATAGGCGAGCTGGCGAGCCTCATGCAGAAGTAAATGCTATTAATTCTGTTAAGAACAGAAATTTGCTGAACCAATCAACTCTCTATGTAAATCTTGAACCATGTTCTCATTTTGGCAAAACACCTCCGTGTGCTAATCTCATTGCGGATCTAAAAATACCAAATGTAGTTATTGGAACAATTGATACGGCTGCTCATGTATCAGGAAAAGGAATTGAAATACTTAAAAAGGCTGGTTGTAATGTTCGGGTTGGTGTTCTTGAGAAAGAATCACGAGAGTTAAATAAGCGTTTTTTTACTTTTTATGAGAAAAAAAGACCATACATAATATTGAAATGGGCAGAAACTTTGGATGGATTTGTTGATATAGAACCAGATACAAAAAAAGAGACTCGGCCTACATGGATTTCTAATCAATATTCGAAGGTTTTAGTCCACAAATGGAGATCGGAAGAAGATGCAATTTTGATTGGTACCAATACTGTAATTAGCGATAACCCCAGTTTAACAACCAGAGAATGGGCAGGAAAAAGTCCTCTTAGAATTGCTATTGATAAGAACTTTAGGTTATCTCAAGATCTAAATATTTTTAATAATCATGCCAAAACATTGGTTATTGCAGATAAAAAAAACAGTATTACACAAAATGAAACATTAAGCGAAAAAATTGGTATCGAATTTGTTGACTTTCCTTTAGATTTTGCAAACCATTTATCAACTTTTTTCGTAAAAAATAAAATACAATCTGTTATAATTGAAGGTGGTGCAAAAACGTTACAATATTTTATTGATGCAAACTATTGGGATGAAGCAAGAGTATTTATAGGTCCTAAAGTTTTTAAAAAAGGAGTTAATGCACCAATACTTAATAAAAAAAATGCTGTAGTCGAATTATTAGGCAGTAGTAAACTGCTTTTAGTCTCAAATATTGATAATTATTATCAATAAAATAAAATGGATGATCATAAAATTTTAAAATATTGTAAAGCTTTTGTAAATTTGATAATCTATTTTAAGAGTTAATTTAATTAATAATCAATATAAAATTTTTAGAAAGCAATGGGAAAATTTAAAATTAATCAGACATTAATCTTCACTCCGTTATTAATTATTTTGTTTTCGTTAGTTCAATGCAGTCCAAAGCTGTATAATACGGGTAAAGATTTTGCAGCTGCAGGTAATTATCAGGATGCTATTGCTCAGTTTACAAAACAAATTGAGTTAAAACCTGAATTTACTGATGCTTATATAGCCAGAGCCGAAGCTTATGAAAAGACCGGAAATCTGACTGAAGCCGCAAACGATTACAAGAGAGCTACTACTTTTAATGATAAAAATGCCTCGTACTTTTATAATGCAGGCAGATTAAATTTCGAACTTAAAGAATATAATGAAGCCATATCTATGCTTTCAAGGGCAACCGCAATTGATAAAAAGCATGTTAATGCATTTAAGCTTAAACTGAAATCATATGTTGAGTTAAAAGAATATGACAAGGCTCTTAAGGAGAGCGATGCAGTTTTGGCTTTAGAACAAGACACCAAGAATTTCTTTATGCATGCATTTATTCACGAGAAATTAGGAAATTATAATCAAGCTGAAACTTTTTTTAGAAAATCACTTGAGAAATCACCTAATATTCTTGAAGCGCATATTGCATTAGCTGATGTTCTTTACAAAGCTAAAAAATACGATCCGTCGATTGAAAGCTGCAATAAGGCATTACAGATCGATTCTAAAAGCACCGATGCGTTATGGATTAGAAGTAAAGTATACAAAGAGAAGATAGATTATACAAAAGCGATTGAAGACATGTCCAAAATTATTTTCTTTTTACCAGATAACGAAGAGGCTTTTTATTCAAGAGGCGTTTATAATCAGGAATATAATAAATATCAGGATGCTATTAATGATTTCAGTAAGGTAATCTCTTTAAATCCAAAAAATGCACTTGCTTACTTTAATAGAGCCAAATCATATGAGCAAATTACTCAATATTCTAATGCAATCGCCGATTTTAAAATGTATGCTTCTTTAAGCGATGATAATAGTGATGAAGCAAAGGCTCGTTTAGAAGAAGTGAGCAAAAGGTTGTATGAACTTAATAGAGAAACGGTAAAACCTGTACTGGTTTTTAATCAAAATGGACAAACCGATCCAACGAAACTAAATGTTGTTGAAAATGCTACTACAGTAGTATTAAAGGGTCAGATTAGCGATCAGAGCAAGATTCAATATGCTAAAATTGATAATGTTGATGTTAATTTTATTGAGGGCAGTACTAATAATGAATTTGAAGTTACTATTGATGTTACTGGGAAAGAAACAGTTTCTGTTGCTGTGGCCGATATTTACAACAATATACTTGCAGTTAATTATACGTTAAACAGAACAGAAATCAATCCTCCTCAAATTGCACTTATTGCTCCATTTGCATCAACTTCTGGCGAGATATATCTTTCGACAGATAATCGCAAATTATATGTTGAAGGCAGAATAAATGATGACAACCTAATTAAAAGCATTATGGTTGATGATATGAATGCAAGCTATCCGGTAAGTTCAAAAAATCCAGATTTCTTTGCTACAATAGATATTGCCAATAAAAATAGGTTTGTTGTTAAAGCAGAAGATATTTATGGAAATATTGCTGAACAGGAATTTAAAATAAATAGAGAGGCATTGGAGATTACTCAGGATAATCCTATGGGCAAAACCTGGGTTATTTTTATCGAGAATTCTTCTTATGAAACATTTGCTAGTCTTGATGGACCTGTTAAAGACGTGAGTATGATGAAAGCTGCCTTGGCCAATTATAAGGTTCATAATATCGTTCATAAAAAAGATATGACTAAAGAGCAAATGGAGAAATTCTTTTCGATTGAACTTCGTGACTTAGTTCGTAGTAACCAGGTAAATTCATTATTAGTTTGGTATGCAGGACATGGTAAATATATAAATCAAACTGGCTACTGGGTGCCTATTGATGCTAAACGCGATGATGAATTTACATATTTTAATATTAATGCATTAAAAGCTGCATTGCAGTCATATTCTCAATTTGTGACTCATACTCTTGTAATTACCGATGCATGCGAATCAGGACCAACTTTTTATCAGGCAATGAGGTCTGCTCCTCAAGAGAGAGATTGTGGAAACTGGGAAGCAACAAAGTTTAAATCATCTCAGGTTTTTTCATCTGCCGGATATGAATTAGCTGTCGATAATTCGCAGTTTACAAGAACATTTGCCAACTCATTAACAAATAACCCGAATGCTTGCTTAGCTATTGAAAATATTGTTTCGGTGGTTACTGTTGCTGTGGCAAAAAGCGGAACACAAAAGCCTCAGTTTGGCAAAATTGATGGATTAGCTGATGAAGGAGGGACCTTCTTCTTTATTGCAAAAGACAAATAATTAGCTTAAACATGATATACGATCAATATTTTGAAAACAAAAAAGTTATTCGCAATATGCGGATAACTTTTTTTTATATGGTATTCTTTCTTTTTACTATAAATACATTTGGACAAACATATTACTTTGATTACTATGGCGTAAAAGAAGGTCTAGCCCAATCGAAAGTATACTCAGTTGTACAAGAAAACCAAGGATATTTATGGATTGGAACAGAAAGCGGTGTTACCAAGTTTGATGGAGTAACTTTTATAAATTATACTACTGAGGAAGGACTAGCTCCAGGAGGCGTAAAAAGTCTATTTAAAGATTCAAAGGGATATATCTGGATGGGTCATAAAACGGGAGGTATTTCTATCGTTAGAAATGATATAATATCAATACATCCCTTAAGTGAATTTATTAAAGGTGATGTTACTGGTTTTGTTGAAGATTCAGATAATCATATTTGGGTTACTACATTTGGTGATGGATTATTAAGAATTAATAATCCTGATGAACTTGATGCAGCAAAACTAAGCTATGATCAATATAAGGGGAAGCAGATTGGCGACAGGATCGTAAGTGGTACTAAAGCATTAAATGACACCCTTTATTTTATTACCGGAGTTGGAAGTATTATAAAATACAACAAATCTAATAATTCGTTCTCAAATTTTTATCTCGAAGGATTAACGACATATTTTCCCACAACAGTGATGCTTCAGGATAAAAAAGGAGATATATGGTTTGGAACCTTTCATGGAGGACTTTATCGATATATTCAGAAAGAAAATAAATTTATTATTTATGATTCGCGCGATGGTCTGGCAAATAATTGGATCAGCGCAATTTCTGAAGATAGTAAAGGGAATGTTTGGGTAGGAACATGGGGTGGTGGAATTACAAAATTTTCAGATAATAATTTTAAGACATTTAACAATTTAAATGGGCTAGACGATCAGAAGATTTATTGCATACAGGAAGATACTGAGGGAAACATCTTAATAGGAACAAATGAACATGGATTAGCCATATTTAAAGGAGAAAAATTTATTGCTTATGGAGCCTCAATAGGATTAAATGATCAGCAAATATGGTCGATTATCCAGGATGTAAAAGGAAATTATTGGGTTGGATCAAATCAAGGAATAACCGTTTTTAATCCAGATACCAAAAATCAAGCTAAAAAAGTTATAAATTATAATCAGAAAACGGATGCAATTGGTGACCAGATAAGGTTTTTAAAAAATGATAAAAGTGGTAATATCTGGATAGGTACCAATGATAATGCTGTAAATATGTTCGATATTTCTACTGGCAGATTTGTATATAACGCTGTAGTTAATAGGTATTTCACTACTATCTTTTCTTCTGTAACAGCATTGGAGATTGATAAACAGAACCAGCTCTGGGTTGGAACACTGGAAGGATTAATTTATTATGATATTACAAATAACACAAGCCAGTTTTTATCTCAATATAATGGACTGAGTGGATCTGAAATTTCAGCACTATATGCCGACTCTAAGGGAAAAATATGGGTAGGCGTTGCAAATAAAGGATTGAATTATATTCAGGACACAACAATAAAACAAGTTGAAATTGAAGGACTGCTTACTCCAAAATGTATTATAGAAGATACTGAAGGGAATATTTGGATTGGCAGCAATAAAGGAATAATAGTGTATAATGGCAAAGAGGTAATTCGCACAATTACTCAAAACGATGGGTTATTATCAAATTTAATAACTCAATTAAACATTGATAATTTTGGGAATATTTATATTGGAACGAGCCAGGGATTGAATAAAATTGATACAAAAGGAAGGATTCATACTTATACTGAGAGAAGCGGATTCACAGGTATTGAAGCTAAGGAAAATGCAACTTTTAAAGATAAGGAAGGTAATTTATGGTTTGGTACAGTAAAAGGAGTAATTAAATATAACCCCGGTATTGGCGAAGATTATCAGAAAGAACCATTAACTCACATCGCACGATTAAGAGTTAACCTAAAAGATCGCCCTATGGTACCAGATCAGAAATTCAATTTCAGAGATAATTCCATAATTTTCGACTATAATAGTATTTGCATATCGAACCCAGATGCTGTTAAATATCAAATAATGCTCGAGCCGGCAGATAAGGACTGGAGGCCTGTAACCAATCAAACGATGGTTAACTATTCGTCATTAGCGCCTGATAATTATACATTTAGAGTGAAAGCTCAAAATAGTTCAGGAATATGGAATACAGAAGCAGTTACTTATTCATTCATTATTTCTCCACCTTTTTATAAAACATGGTGGTTTATATCAGCAATTATTATACTAGGTTTTATAGGCATCATTTCATACATTAAGGTTAGAGAACAAAATTTAATAAAAGAAAAAAGAATTCTCGAAGAGAAAGTGGTAGAAAGAACAGCAGAAGTGGTTCAGAAAAGTTTAGAAATTGAACAAAAGAATAAAGATATTACGGATAGTATTCGTTATGCTAAAAGAATTCAAACAGCTGTATTACCACCTGAAATTCCTTTCGAAAATACCTTTGTGTTTTATCGACCAAAAGATATTGTAAGTGGAGATTTTTACTGGCTCGAAACTGTGGGTAACAAAGAAATGATTGCTGCAGTTGATTGCACAGGGCATGGAGTGCCTGGTGCATTTCTATCCATACTTGGTAGTAGTATGCTTACAAAAATTGTTCGTGAATATGGAATTCTTAAGCCTTCCGAAATTCTTGATCGTTTAGATATTGAGATTATTAATGCCTTGCATCAAAAAGATGTTCAAGGGGAAAGAATTGTTAACGATGGAATGGATTTGGCTCTAGTATGTTATAATAGAGATACTCAGATTTTGGAATATGCAGGGGCTTATAATCCATTGTTTCATATTCGCAATGGCGAGTTAGAAGAGATAAAAGCAGATCGTTTTCCAATTGGAATGACAAGTGTTATTCAAAGTAAGAAATTTACCAATCACGAAGTAAAAGTTGAAAAAGGAGATTGTTTCTATATATTCTCCGATGGATACGCTGATCAATTTGGGGGCGACGAAGGTATTAAATTAAGAAAAAAGAACATGAAGGATCTATTAGTATCCTACTATTCTAAACCAATGAAAGATCAAGGAACTGAACTTGAAAATTACATTATAAAATGGATGGGAGATTATGAACAGGTCGATGATATCGTAGTTATTGGTAGAGGATTTTAGCATAAAGAGGCTGTCTCAAAAGGACAGCTTCTTTTTTTTTTTGTTAATAATTTAGGATAGATTTATTTTGTTATCATTAAGATATTCAGTATCT
>Ga0154550_120_pt1 | contig 100724 bp, 58 predicted proteins | sample RifGroF2_FD_105693 | JGI IMG/M metagenome (GOLD analysis project Ga0154550, IMG submission 105693) | Bacteroidetes bacterium GWF2_33_16 | reverse complement strand
TTTTTAAATTGCTCATGTCGTGTCCTCCTTTTTGTTATCAAAAAGTGTCAACGTATTTCAGGACAAGACACGACTGGTTATTACTGCTAACGGTTTGCGCTTGTGTTTTGTGCGGGTTTTCGCCCTACATTTCAGTCCACCGCTAATAAAGTTTAAAAATAGCAAAAATGTTTGAGTATTCCGTCACCCCGCATTTTTTTAGAGCCGCTGTTGGCGTATCGTTATTTTGTGTTATCTTCTACAAATGCACTTGGGCAACAATTTACTGTATCAGTTTTTAGATTTTGTCTTAATTCTTCTTGATTCCAATTTATGTCATAATAGACATTTCGTTCGTATAGTAAATTATAGGCAGAGTAGTGCATTCCAATAGACTTTAAATAATTGAAATTTTCTATTGCCTTTTTGTCTGTCAAAGAATCTTCAAATTCACGAATATTTATAAGATGATAAAGTGTATCATTCACAAGACTATTTTCAATTTTCATTATACTATCATAATAAACGATATTTGAAACTTCTTTAAGGATTTCGAAAACAACAGAATCATTTTGTTCAGATTTTCTTCTTGCCCAAAATTCCCTAAAATATTTAGAGTTTATCGGATTTGCATCATGTGTTATTATTAAACTATCTATCAATTCCTTAGTCGGCTTATTCACGTCTAGAAAAAATCCACACCAATCAGAATCAAAAAACTTTTTATAACCTACCTTTTTAAGAGTTTCATGAATCATAGTTAAATTTTCTGGTTGTCTAACCCATACTTCATAAGTGTATCCTTGAAATTTTCCATTTGCATATGTTATCTCATATGGGTCAAAAAAACTTAGCCTTTTCTCAATATAATAAGTTCCTAAATCAAGTCCTGCAATATTTTTCTGGCTAACATTAGAATTCTGACATGAAATCAATAATATCAAAGTAATCAGTATATATGCTATTTTATTCATAATTTATCTATTCTGCTGTAGTTGTTAATAATGCACGCCAACTATTGTATATGCAATTAATTAGGCTAAATCCAGCAAAAATAAAGTATTCGAATTATTTAATATTATTTATTCAAATTGTTCTTAAAACTACAAAAAACTTTAAACAAAGACAAGCAAGTAGTTATAATTCAATTGTAACTGCCTGGTAATTAAATGCAGGGAAACGATCTGCTTTTTTTCTGTTGTTTTGCCATTGCAGGGGCTGCAAATTGCTTACATCGTCGGTTCCGCCTTTGGCAATGGGTTTAATATGGTCAATTTCCCAACCTGTTCGGTACTCTTTGGTTACTCCATATTGGTTCCATTCAATCCATGCTCCGCAAATATCCAATCGCCTGCGTTTGGGATCAACGCCGGGTACAATCCGTGCTTTTTCCCATACTTGCCTTTTAATACTTTCCGAAAATTCATTTCCGTACCGGTCTGTGTTGTTTTTTCGTTCCATACGAAAGCATTTTAATTTAACAATGTGTGCCGTGCCTTCCACTTTTTTCCATAGGTATAAACTCGCTCTACTTATAAGTCTCTTTTTTTACCAAAATCTGACCCAAGTATGCGTATGTTATAAAACATGTTGTAGGAATTTTGAATTTTAAATGTTGAATGATAAATGATAAATTTTGAATGGGGAATAGTGACTAGTGACTAGTGAATCGTGAATGATGAATGGAGAATGGTTAAATGGTTATGTAATGTTCTTATTGGAAAATTTGAGGAGGAGAAATTGGATTTAAATCTGGCTTAAAGAAATCAGTAATGATAGTTTTGACTGAGGTGGAACCTCAGCCGGACTGGGGTTTAGCAAAGACAAATTTCTATTCTAATTTATTTTACTACTTTTAGACTCGAATTTATTTTAACCTAAAAACATTAATTATGAGAAAACCGAATTACTTTATTTTATTATTTTTTTTATTGAGTAACCTGATTGTACTTGGGCAAAAAACCGACAATATTAGCTTTGAGGGATATTTTAAAAATAATCCGAAACATTATCTTCCAGAAATACCATTTACTGTAAAATATACAGTAAGTGAATGGTTTAAAGATCAAATGAAAGAAAAAGAAGTAAAGCTGGAACTGAAAGGTTACGAAGAGGGAACCGGATATACTTTAATTTTTATGGCCGATGATCCTGAACTGAAAGCAGTTGTTATGGAAAACTATAACCTAACAACGAAAAAAAATGAATACAAAGCTATTGTAAAAGCAGAAAGTAATGCAAAAGTCATTATTCTGAACGAAAAAAATGAAAAGGCTTACGAAATTAACTTTGTTCCTAAACTGCAAATGGCTATTTCAGAAGGATTAGGAGTAAAAGCAACCAAAGCAGAAGCTGAAGCACAAAACAAGGAAATAATCAGCAAAAAAAAGGATTATCTAAAAAAAATGTATGTAAAAGAGGTTATTAATGCATATCAGGATACGCTTGATGCATACTTTGGAAAATATAATAAACAGGAAAAATTCAGAATGGCGCTTCTAAAACCTATAGATTTTACTTATGATGATTTTAATGGAGCCGTTGAGAAATTTAAAGCTTCTGTTTCAACTCCGGAAATTAATATGGCTGATGTTGAATCGGCAATAGATATTTTAGAAAAATGCAAGCTGGAATACCAACCAGGTAAAAAAACAAGAATATGTGATGTAAACATTGATGAGTTATATCTTAATTTGGTTCAGGCTTACATGGTTAAAGGCGACTATGAAAATGCCAAAATAAATTGGGAAAAATCAAGCGAAATAAAAGGTAATCGCACTGCCGAAGGATATGTAGCGCGTTTTTACAGCGAACAAGTGAGTAATCTAAATAGTTATCCAGTTTCAAAAGCAAACTATGCTCCTGTACCAACAATATCGAAAGATACACAAAAAGGCAATAAGTTATTCTTTAATTTGTTTTTCGACTTTTATTTAACACAGGTTCTTCGACAAACCAGTCTTATCATTGATTATATTCCAATATATACTCCTGATTTAAAAAGGATGGAAGCATCCCAAACATATAGTGATTATATACAGGAAAAATTAATTGTTAACTACGATTACTCGGGTGTACCTTTATCAGCAACCTACGCAAAAACAGAAGAAGATGAGAAACCTAGAAATTATCAGTTTGATTTTAAATATGATAATAATAAAATAATTTCTGTTACTCAGAATAATATTCCAAAGTTCAACCTTACTTATAATGGTGATACCCTTAAGTCTGTAAATATTCGTATGAACCAAACAACGAATTATATCTATAACATGGATTATAATAATCCAGAGCGAACTGAAATAAAATTGCAGGTAGAAAAAGATGGTAAAAAATCTGATAGTCATTCCCGTTATTACGTTAAATTAAATACCGATGGAAGTATTAAAGGTTATTATCTTGATTCGTATGTTCTAAGAGAGAAATTATACGATACAAGTGGAAACTGGATCGGTGTAAAAGGAACCAATGAGAGCACAGGTGAAGATTATGAGGTTAATTTTACGAATGAAACTGATGAGAAAGGAAATATTACAAAGCGATCTTATAATAAGAGCTTACAAGTTGAAAGAAAACTAATCTATAATTAAACCAAATACATATAGATAATTATTAAACTATCCAGATTTTTAAGTTCGGATAGTTTTTTTATAAAATAATCCCGAAACGAATTTTATTGAAAACTCCTTAATATTAGCAAAAGAATGAGTAAAATTATGCTCTGAATAATATTGAGAAATAAATCTGTCATTCGATACGTTATAATAAATCATTTGAAAATAGATGGCTTTCATTAAAGAAACCTACTAAATCACTTTAAAAATAAACATGAAAAAGTTAATGCCAATTCTGTTGCTGATTCTTTTGGCACAGCTATCTTTCGCCCAATCCAATGCTAAAACCAGAGTATTTATAGAATGTACACGAACATGGCTTTGCGATTTTGATTACATGCGTTCTGAGTTAGGAATGGTTGATTTTGTGCGTGATCGTTTTATTGCCGATTTACATGTGCAGGTAAACACACAATATTCCAGTTCTGGTAGCGAGCAAAACTCAATCATATTTAAAGGACAAAATATTTTCTTAAATCAGGACGATACCCTTACTTATTTTAATGAAGCCACGCTGAGTGATGATGATAAAAGAAAAAAAATGGTAAAATGTATCACCCTAGGTTTGATAAAATATGTTTCGCATACCAAAGCTGCTGACGATATTGTAATTACATATAACAAACCTGCTGGTTCCGATACAAATAATACTAAAATACAAAAAGACCCATGGAATTATTGGATTATGAGTTTGGGTGCAAACGGATTTTTCGATGGGGATGCTAATTATAAATCGCAAAGTATTTACAGTTATATTAATGCTGATAGAGAAACGGAAAAAACAAAAACAAACATTGGTATTTCATATAATTATCAGAAAAATGAGTTTGTAATTTCTGACGAAGAAACAGTGATAAAAGAAAATCCACAAGTACATGGTTATGTAAATTTTATTAATAAAATAAACCAGCATTGGGGCTATGGAATATTTACCTCTTATAAAAATAGTGAATTTTCCAACTTCGATATTAACCTAAGTGTTCTTCCTAAAATTGAGTATGATGTATTTAATTACCAGGATTATAATAGTCAGCGTGTGGTAATAAATTATGGTTTGGGAGTACAATACAACGATTATAATGACACTACAATATTTTTTAAAACAAAGGAAACTCTGATGTTGCATAATGCAGCTATTATAAGTTCCTTCACCAAACCATGGGGGGATATTAATGTTGGAGCATTTTACAATAGTTACCTGCACGACCTTACTAAATATTCCCTATCATTCTCTGGTTCTGTTAACTGGAATATTTTTAAAGGTTTTAAATTTGCCATTGGTGGCAGTTATAATATTACCCGTAACTTAATTCAACTTTCAAAGGAAGGGGCTACACGCGACGAAGTATTGTTGCAACAAAGGCAACTTAATAGTCAGTACAATTATTTTTTCGGAGTAGGTGTAAGTTATCAGTTTGGAAGCAAGTTCAGTAACTACATCAACCCTGCATTTAAAGGATTAAGTTGGAATCTGTCTTTTTAAATCCATATTTTTTAAAAAAAACCATAGAATCGCCAGGATTCAGTGCCCAGAACATCCCGATAGCCATCGGGAAGAACTTGCACTCATCACTTCCAAAATAAAAAAATCCTGAGAATTAAATCAGGATTTTAGTGCCCAGAACAAGATTCGAACTTGCACACCCTTGCGAGCACCAGCCCCTCAAGCTGGCGTGTCTACCAGTTTCACCACCTGGGCATTATTTTAAGATTACAAAATTAATCAAATTCTGTTAACATCGATGCACCAACAACAAAAAGTATCAAGAAAATTTTAGTCTTGATACTCAGGTCTTGATACTCAAATCTAAATTATAGATTCTCTAAAATAAAATTTGTCATTTTGGTATATAAATGCAATGAAGTATTACCGCCTCTAACTCCATGATCCTTATCCATATAAAACTGTTCGTCGAATTGCTTATTGGCCTGAACCAGTTTTTCCGATAATTCAATAGAATTCTGGAAATGAACATTATCGTCAGCGGTTCCATGAACCAATAAAAATTTGCCTTTTAGTTTATCAGCATGGTTTAATGGTGAGTTATCGTCGTATCCTTCGGTATTGTCATTTGGTAAACCCATATATAGCTCAGTATAAATAGAATCGTAATATCTCCAGCTGGTAACCGGAGCAACGGCGATAGCCATTTCAAATACATTAGCTCCTTTAAACAGGCACAATGTTGACATAAACCCACCATAACTCCAACCCCATATTCCTGTTCGATTTTCATCAATATAAGGTAAATCGCTTAAGTATTGAGCTGCTTCAATCTGGTCAATAGTTTCGTATTTACCCAACTGTCCATAAGTCATCTTTTTAAATTCTTCGCCACGAGCACCAGTGCCTCTATTATCGACACATGCAATAATATAACCTTTTTGTGCAAGCAATTGAAACCAGTACCATTCTCTCGACCAGCTATCCGTTACTTCCTGCGATCCCGGACCACCATATAAAAACATAAGCAAAGGATATTTTTTATTTGGGTCAAAATCAGAAGGTTTAATCATATATGCATTCAGATCCCAGTTGCTCGATGGTGTATTAATAGTTAAAAACTCAACCGACGTATAATTATAAACTTTAACTGTTTCTTTAAGTTTCTTATTGTCTTCGAGTGTTCTTATAAGTTTACCTTTACTATTGTGCAAAGTAATTACAGTTGGTGTGTTAGCATTCGAGTAATAATTTATATAATATTTAAAACCATTGCTGAATACTGTTCTGTTTGTACCCTTTTGTGTACTTATTTTCTTCTTTTTTGTTCCATCGAGTTGAATCGAGTAAGTATCCTTTTGTAAGGGAGATTCTTCTGCTGCCTGATAATAAATTACTTTGTTTTTACTATCAAGACCAATAAATTTGGTTACATCCCAGTTTCCTTGTGTAATCTGATTAATGAACTTTCCGTTGATATCGTATAAATAAAAATGATTCCAGCCGTCTTTCTCACTATTGATAATAAAATAGTTGCCATCATCCGTAAGGGTCATGTAAGAGTCGTTAATACGCTCAATATAGTATTTATTGTTTTCTTCGTAAATGTTGATGTGAGTTCCATCAAGGGTATTTGATAACAGGATTTCAATTTTGTTTTGCAGGCGATTTTCCCTGATTATTGCTAATTTGTTAATTGCAGTCCACTTAATGCGTGCTATATATTGATCAGTTTCGGTACCAATATCCATTGTTTTAGTGTTTCCACTTTTTAGGTCATAAACATGAATACTTACCACAGAATTTGGTTCGCCAGCCTTGGGATATTTAAATGCATAATTTTCGGGATATAACTCGCTGTTATATTTGGTCATATTAAATACCGGCACATTACTTTCGTCGAATTTGTAATATGCTATCTGGTTTCCATCGGTCGACCAGAAGAATGCACGTGTAAAATAAAATTCCTCTTCGTAAACCCAGTCGGTACCACCATTTATAATGCTGTTAAATTTTCCATCGAAAGTAATTTGTGTTTCAGTTTTCAGCATTAAATCTTTAATAAATATGTTGTTATCTCTTACAAAGCTCACTTTTGAATTATCGGGCGATAAAGCTGCGAACATTTGAGGGCCATTCTCACTTAATTTATCAAGGGCTTTTGTTGCCATATCATAAATATAATAATCTGCTTTATATGATCTTCGATAAACATACTCTGTATTTGTTGGGATAATTATTTTAGACTCATCATTCGAAAACTCATAATCGCTAAAAGTAATATCTTTACTAAAGGAATTTAAGATAATACTTACCAAATTTCCTGTTTTATAGCTGTATTTAGCAATTTGGTTATCGTTTTCAATAATAGTAAAATGCTCACCATCATTCATCGATTTTAAACCGCTTACAGTTTTCTCGGTAAAAACCTTGTTTTTATATATATCCTCTAGTGTTATCTCGTTAAAATTCTGCTGAGCTTGCAGGCTTGCAGATATAAGAGTAAATGATATTATTAAACTGTAATAGATAAATGATTTCATGCGAATAAGTTTAGTTAAAATTATGTTTCTAAAAAAAATAAAAATAGGATTTTATTTGATAATCTGAATTGATTTAGGTTTAAATGATACTTTACTTTCATTTGATATTTAACTAATTTTGATAGATTTCTAATGTGCCCAGAATAAGAATAAATATTCAAAATCATGAAAGCTAATTACATATTTAAACACATTATTGGCACCTTACTATTTTTTTCCATTCTATTTATTTGTGCTGGCCGCATAGATTACTGGCAAGGGTTGATTTATGTAGCCATTGGTCTTATAATGTTTGTGTTGAATTACACTGTATTACAGATTGATTCTGATTTATTAAGTGAGCGCTCAAAACCCGGAGAAGGGACAAAAAAATGGGACAAGAATATATTGGGTTTATCTTTCCTTACAACCATTTCAATGTATATTATTGCAGGACTTGATTCAGGTCGTTATCACTGGTCTCCTGAATATCATTGGATTGCATATCTTTTTGGTATACTGTTGACTTTTGCAGGACAACTTATCTTTCTCATTGCTCAAAAGCAAAACAAGTTTTTTTCGAGCACAGTGCGAATTCAAACAAACAGAGAACATATTGTTTGTGATTCTGGATTGTACAAAATAGTGCGGCATCCAGCTTATTTAGGATCAATAATTCAATCCATAGGATTTCCTTTAATCTTTGGATCATTGTGGAGCATAATCCCTGTTTGTTTTTCTATTATACTTTTGTTAGTTAGAACTATTTTGGAGGATAAAACCTTAAAAAAAGAATTAAAGAATTACCCTGAATACTCTTTAAAAACTAGATATAAACTCATTCCTTTTGTTTGGTGACGTTATTTTAGAATTGGGAAAAGATTTATAGAATAGATCTAAGAAAATTTAATCAAATTGTTATTCAGAATAAGTCATTTAGATTTGCTTTATCCTGATTAAATAATTTCCAATATTTTTAAACTAATAAATGTATTTAATGTTATAGGTTTGATGCTTTATTGTACTGTTTTTTTTTATTAAAACAGGAATATTTTTATATCTTTGCAAACTTGTAAATAAAATAACATAATGATTAAGATAACATTACCCGATAATTCGGTTCGAGAATACAACGAAGGTATTTCTGGTTACCAGATTGCTGAGGATATTAGTCCACGGTTGGCAAAAGAAGTACTTTCTATCAGTGTTAATGGCGAAGTATGGGATTTGCAACGCCCAATAAATAGCGATGCACGAATAAAATTGCATAAGTGGGATGATAAAGAAGGTAAAGAAGCTTTCTGGCATTCATCAGCACATTTAATGGCCGAAGCATTAGAGAGTTTATATTCTGGAGTTAAATTTGGTATTGGCCCCAGCATCGAAAATGGTTTTTATTATGATGTTGATTTAGGTGATGGACGAGTTATCTCAGATGCCGATTTCCAGAAAATCGAAGCCAAAGCGTTGGAGCTTGCACAACACAAAAATAACTTTGTTCGTAGCGAGATTTCAAAAAAAGATGCCCTTGATTTATTTAACAAAAAAGGCGATGAATACAAGGTTGAACTAATCAGTGATCTCGAAGACGGAACGATTTCATTATACAAACAAGGTAACTTCACAGATTTATGCCGTGGTCCGCATTTGCCAAATACAGAGCTGATTAAAGCATTTAAAGTGCTAAGTGTAGCCGGAGCATACTGGCGTGGTGATGAAAAACGTAAACAGTTAACACGTGTTTATGGCATTACTTTTCCTAAACAAAAAATGCTCGAAGAGTATTTAGTATTATTAGAAGAAGCTAAAAAGCGTGATCATCGTAAGATTGGTAAGGAGCTTGAACTTTTCACTTTTTCTCAAAAAGTAGGACAGGGATTACCATTGTGGTTGCCCAAAGGCGCCATGCTTCGCGAACGACTTGAGAATTTTTTAAAGAAAATACAAAAACGATATGGTTACCAACAGGTTATTACTCCTCATATTGGATTAAAAGAACTTTGGGTAACATCAGGACATTATGCAAAATATGGTAAAGATTCATTTCAGCCTATTCATACCCCAGCCGAAGGCGAAGAGTTTTTGTTAAAACCAATGAATTGTCCTCATCATTGTGAGATTTATAAGTCTGCTCAGCATTCGTACAAAGATTTACCTGTTCGCTATGCCGAATTTGGTACTGTTTATCGTTACGAGCAAAGTGGCGAGCTACATGGCTTAACACGTGTTCGCGGATTTACACAGGATGATGCACATATTTTCTGTACACCAGATCAGTTAAAAGATGAGTTTAAAAAAGTGATGGATATTATTTTTATCATTTTTAATGCTCTCGATTTTAAAGATTATATAGCACAGGTTTCGTTACGCGATCCGAATGATCATACTAAGTATATTGGTACCGACGAAAACTGGGAAAAAGCAGAAACAGCAATTCTTGAAGCTGTTAAAGAAAGAAATTTAAATCATGTGGTTGAATATGGCGAAGCTGCATTCTATGGACCGAAACTAGATTTTATGGTTCGTGATGCAATTGGACGCAAGTGGCAATTAGGAACAATTCAGGTTGATTATAATTTACCTGATCGATTTGAACTTGAGTATACAGGATCTGATAATCAAAAACATAGACCTGTAATGATTCATCGTGCGCCATTTGGTTCAATGGAACGTTTTGTAGCAGTTCTAATTGAGCATACTGCAGGAAAATTCCCATTATGGCTTACACCCGATCAGGCTGTAATACTTCCTATCAGTGAAAAATTTAATGATTATGCAAAAAAAGTTTTGAATTTGCTAAATAATTACGATATTCGCACTCTGATTGACGACCGTAACGAGAAGATAGGTAAAAAGATACGTGACAATGAGTTGAAGCGGATTCCATACCTTTTAATAGTTGGAGAAAAAGAAGCCGAAACTGGAACAATTTCTGTTCGAAAACAAGGTGATGGTGATAAGGGAGTCATGAAAATTGAAGAATTTGCAGACTTAATAAACAACGAGATTAAATCTCAAACAGAGAATTTTACAATATAATTAATATAGTATTAACTAAATTTAGGAGGACCGAGACATAGCTGGACCAATTTTAAACAAAAAAGATCAACAGGCGCATAGAACGAATGAGCAAATTCGTGTAAAGGCCGTTCGAGTTGTGGGAGATAATATTAATCCCGATGTGTACTCAATTCAGGATGCCTTAAAGATGGCCGAAGAGTTGGAGCTCGATTTAGTTGAAATTTCACCAAATGCTGATCCACCGGTTTGTAAGATTGTTGATTATCAAAAGTTTCTTTATCAACAGAAAAAGAAACAGAAAGAGATAAAATCGAAGACAACGAAAGTTGTATTAAAAGAAATCAGATTTGGCCCACAAACTGATGAGCACGATTATAATTTTAAGCTTAAACATGCTCAAAAGTTTCTTGAAGATGGTGCAAAAGTTAAAGCTTTTGTATTCTTTAAAGGCCGATCAATTTTATTTAAGGAGCAAGGCGAGATATTATTATTACGACTGGCTCAAGACCTTGAAGAGATTGGAAAAGTAGAACAACTACCACGTCTCGAAGGTAAACGAATGATAATGTTTATATCACCTAAATTAGCAAAGAAAAAGTAATTAACTTTTAATTAAATTTTTAGAACAATGCCAAAGATGAAGACAAATTCGGGCGCTAAAAAAAGATTTAGCTTAACCGGATCAGGGAAGATTAAGAGAAAACATGCATTTAAGAGTCACATCTTAACCAAGAAATCAAACAAAAGAAAAAGAAATCTTGGTTATTTTGGTCAGGTTGATGCAACCGACGAGAAAAACGTGAAGCTTTTATTAGCAATGAAGTAGTATTTTAATTTTCAAATTATTATTAGTAATTAACCAGAGTGAATTAGCCGAATAAAGTGTCGAAAAAGAGCGACCGCTAACCATTCAAAAAACAAACAATTATGCCAAGGTCAGTAAATTCAGTTGCCTCAAAAGCAAGAAGAAAAAAGATTTTTAAGCAAACCAAAGGATACTTTGGTGCTAGAAAAAATGTGTTAACTGTAGCAATCAACGCATTAGAAAAAGGGTTGGTTTATGCATACAGAGATCGTAAAACAAATAAAAGAAATTTTAGAGCTTTATGGATTCAGAGAATTAATGCAGGTGTTCGCGAACACGGATTATCGTACTCTGAGTTTATAGGTAAATTAAACCAAAAAGGTATTGCTTTAAACAGAAAAGTGTTAGCCGATTTAGCAATGAATCACCCTAAAGCTTTTGCCGAAGTTGTTAAAACTGTGAATAAATAATTTATTCGATAATATTTTCTACGAGGGAAGCAATTTTGCTTCCCTTTTTTTATCTTTACCTTTTAAAAGTTTGAAGTATCTAAAGTGATATAACCTGCATACTGGTTTTAACTGTCGAAGACAGGATTGCCTGAAGGTAATATGGCTTTAACATTAATTAAGAATCTTTTACAATTGTTACAGATAATCTTTACTACTTTGCATCAAAATTAAAAGAATGAAAATAGCACTTATCGGATATGGGAAAATGGGTAAGGAGGTTGAAAAAATAGCTCTTGATCGTGGACATACAATTGCATTAATAATTGATAAAGACGATGAAAAAAAACTAAACCCAGAAAACCTCAAAGGTATTGATGTAGCTATTGAATTTACTATACCCGAAAGTGCCGTTCATAATATTAAAAAATGTTTCAACTCGAATGTAGCTGTTGTTTGTGGTACAACAGGCTGGGTGCAAGAACTTGATACAATAATTGATTTCTGCAAAAATAATAATAAGGCTTTCTTTTATGCATCGAATTATAGTCTGGGTGTAAATATCCTTTTTAAAGTAAATAGTTTTGTTGCTCAAATAATGAATAAATATGATACCTATGAGCCACATATAGAAGAAACTCATCATACACAAAAATTAGATGCGCCTAGCGGAACAGCAATAACACTTGCTGATGGATTAATTAAAAATCTGAATAGAAAAACAAATTGGGTTAAAGAAAATGGAACAAATCCATCTGATTTAGTAATTAAATCGTTTCGTGAAGGAACAGTTCCCGGAAACCATAAAGTAATTTATGAATCGGAATTTGATAAGTTACATATTGAGCACGATTCTAAAAACAGGCAAGGACTCGCAATGGGAGCAATTCTTGCAGCAGAATTTATTGCCGGAAAAACTGGCTATTTTACAATGAATGATCTATTAAATATTTAATATAAACTTTTTAAAATGACACTAAAAGAAATTTTGAAACATAAGTACTTTAAGTTCTCTTTAACTGTGCTGATTTATGTTTTATGGGTAATTTGGATTAAGAATCTATGGTTCTTGTTAGGTTTGCTTGTAATTGTTGATATGCATATTACCAAGTATGTAAACTGGACATTCTGGAAAAAACGTAATGGTATTGAAAAGAAAAGTGCACTAATTGAATGGGTCGATGCATTGATATTTGCTGTTATTGCAGCAACATTAATTCGTATGTTTTTTATTGAGGCATATACTATTCCAACATCATCAATGGAAAAAACCTTATTGGTTGGCGATTATTTATTCGTTAGCAAGGTGAGTTATGGTCCTAAAATGCCAAATACACCTATCTCATTTCCATTTGCTCATCATACCTTGCCTTTAACCAAGGATAAAAAGTCTTATCTTGAGTGGATAAAAAGACCATATAAAAGAATTGCCGGGTTAAGCGATATAAAAAGAGATGATATAGTAGTTTTTAATTTTCCTGCTGGCGATACGGTAGTAGTTGAAATGCAAGAGAAAGACTATTATGGTATTATTCGCGAAAATGCCTATGAATATATGCGTAGAGATATTCAGATGGGAAATCCGATCAAAAGTTTCGACGAGTATATTGATATTATGCGAAAACTAGTTTGGGAGAAATATAAAATTGTAGTTCGCCCCGTTGATAAACGCGAGAATTATATTAAACGTTGTGTTGCTATTCCAGGAGATACTATGGTTATTTCGCACGGACAGGTTTATGTGAATGGGCAAAAGCAAGACCATTTCCTTAAAATGCAATATGATTATTTTGTAAAAACAAATGGAAAAGAGATAAATGCAAAGCATCTTGAAAAATTAGATATTGCTGTTGATGATCGACGATTTATTTCATCGAGCTCCTTGTACGAGTTGCCTTTAACGAATGAGAATGTTGAGAATCTTAAAAATTTCCCAACTGTTACAAATATATCTCGTTATGAGAATACCAATGCAAATATGGCCAATATATCAATTTTTCCATTTAGCCCAGATTTTGAATGGACCGAAGATAATTTTGGTCCATTATATATTCCTAAAAAAGGAGCAACAGTTGATTTAACGCTAAAAAATCTTCCACTATATAGTAGAATTATTGAAACTTACGAAAGAAATAAACTGGTAGTAAAAGGAGATATTATCTATATAAATGATGTGCCAGCTAATACGTACACTTTTAAAATGGATTATTATTTTATGATGGGCGATAATCGTCATAAGTCGGCTGATTCAAGATACTGGGGATTTGTACCCGAAGATCATATTGTGGGTAAAGCAGTATTTATTTGGTTGTCGCTTGATAAAGACAAAAATTTTCTAAGTAAAATTCGATGGAATAGAATGTTTTCTTTGATACATTAAAATATATTGATTTATAATAAAATACATCGGGCAATTTGTCTGATGTATTTTTTTTAAAAGGGAATTATCTTGGTAACAAAGAAAAAAAATACGAGTAAAAAGAAGTCTGGCAATTCAGGAATTACCTGGTTTAAGTCAATTCTATTGGCGCTTCTGGTTATATTACTTTTTAAGGCATTCTTGTTTGAGCCACATGTTGTAATTTCAACAAATATGGGCAAAACTGTTATGTCAGGAGAAATGGTTGTTATAGGTAAATCCAATTATGGAGCCCGATTACCAATTACACTGCTAAGTTTACCATTTTTTGGAGCTACACGTTATGTAGATTGGATAAAACTTCCGGTTTGGCGATTGCCTGCAATCGATAGTTTAAAAAGATTCGATCTGATACTTTTTAATTTTCCATTCGAAACCGAAAAACCCATTGATAAAAGACAAATAAGGTTATCGCGAATTGTTGGGATGCCGGGAGATAATATCGAAATAAAAAATTACAGGAGTATTGTTAATAACGAATTGGTTGATATACCTGATCAGAGCCATTACTTAAATTATTCAGTAGTAGTAGAATCGGAAAATGATTTTAAACAATTAGTTAATAAATATAACATTTCGGAAGGATCAATCATAAAAAAGAATACTTATTTGGTTTCTGTGTCAAAAGATATTGCAAGCTTAATTAAAAGTGAAAAAGGAATAAGAAGTATTTCTATAAACGATAATTTAAAGGATGATTTAGATATAATATTTGCTTATAATCCAAAAAGAAAATGGAATAAAAAAGATTATGGACCAATTCACATCCCTGGTAAAGGAGAAAATATAGTTTTAAATAAGGCGAATATTGATTTGTATTTTGATATAATTAAATATCACGAAGGGAATGATTTATCTGTTACTGATTCAGATATTTTGATAAATGGAATCGAAGTGCATGATTATACATTTAAAAACAATTATTATCTTGTACTTGATGATAATAGGAGCGATGGAAAAGATTCACGATACTGGGGATTTTTGCCTGATAATCATATTTTTGGGAAAAGCTTATTTGTGGTGTTTTCAATAGATAAAAGATACAAGGGATTAAAGTCACTAAAATTCTTTAGGAGAACAGTATAATAATGGAAAAAGCGTTGTTGTCAACTGCATATTTAGCACCCATTCAATATTATACTAAACTACTGAAGTATAAGGAAGTATTGATTGAAGTGCATGAGAATTATCCAAAGCAAAGTTATCGCAACCGATGCAATATATATGGCGCAAATGGATTGTTATCATTATCAATCCCGGTAAAAAAAATACAAACCAAAACAAAAACCAAAGATATTGTAATTGATTATGCCACAAATTGGCAGAAGTTACATTGGAAATCTATAGAATCTGCTTATAGGGCATCACCCTATTTCGAATATTATGAAGATGATTTTTTGCCGTTTTATAGGAATAGGTACGAACTTTTAATCGATTTTAACAATGATTTGCAGCGAATGATACTTGATCATATTGGTTTTAATTCGAGCATTCAATTTACTGATGGGTATATCATTGAAGAATTGATTTTTGATGACTTTCGTGAGTCTATTCATCCTAAAAAGAAGAATGACGATAAAGATTTTCGATCTATGGAATATATTCAGGTTTTTTCCGATAAGTATGGCTTTATTCCCAATCTCAGTATTATTGATTTATTGTTTAACACAGGTCCGGATACATTAAAAATTCTCAATGGAATGATTTGTTAATCATTTTATTGATATTGTTAAAACTTTTTTACTACTACAATCTTGATATTTAAAAATATATGTTATTTTTAACTTTATTTTAAAAATTGGGGAAAATGCAAAATTTATTTATTGAAGGTACCGACACCACTCCGTTAATTGATTTTTATACTAATGGGAAATTACTCATTAAGGGAAGATCACTTCCTGAGGATGTACACAAGTTTTATGAGCCAGTTTTTTATTGGATTAAGAAACTTGAAGCTGAAACAGTAAAGTTTGATGTTAAAATGGAATATATTAACACATCATCTACTAAAAAAATATTGAATTTATTAATAGAGTTGGAAAACAATACAAATATTAAAAACATTGAGATTAATTGGTTTTATGAGGATGATGATTTTGATATGTTGGATTTGGGGGAAATGTATGAGATTAATCTTGAGAGATCAACATTTACATTAATTGAAACCGTTGACTTGTTTTAAAATTTAGTAAGAAACCATACTATATACAAGGCCGTCATTATTGACGGCTTTTTTATTGTTATAAAAATAAAAAGATATTATATGTTATTAAACATATAATTGTATGAAACCCTAAAATATAGTAGATTCAATAGTTGTGTAAAGAATTTCCTATTTTTTAAGTTTCTACCAGCTACCTTAATGAAAATTAAACAAAGGTTTTATTTAAAATAGTAAATTTACGTTTTTTGTTAAAAAATTGGATATTAATTAAATATGAATAATTGTTGTTAATGGACATTTTTGTGATGTTTGTCAAATTGTTAATTCTATATACGTTTGATATTTAGCTGGTTTTAGAAAGAAATCGTATAATTATAAGCTTAAGAAAAATTGTAAAAAATAAGATATGAAAAAAGTTCTACTTTTTATTTCAGTATTAATCTCATTACAGGTATTTAGTCAGGAGGGAACTAAGCAATTAATGCCCATTAAAACTTACCCCCTTTATCTGGAGTTTAATGTTTTTTCGGGAGGAAACTTTGGGAATTATAGTGCTACCGAAAAGGAACGCATCTACATTTATCTAAATGAGGGAGAAACAATGCACTTTGGGATGAAGATGAATACCATTAATTATGGAGGAAACGTTTCTCAAAATCCATCAAATTTATACTTTAGAGTTAAAAACCCTAGTGGTACTAAAATATTTCCAACTTCATCGGCTGAACAACAGATGCCAACTAGTGGAACAGGTTACATTGCCACATGGGAACAAGCAGTAAAAGGGCCCAATGGAGTGATTCTTAATGGGGCGACAATTACTGGAGGGTACACACCTTTTGTTTATGTTGCCGAAACATCAGGAAATTATTACATTGAATTTGACAAGAAACTAGAATATTATAGATTTGCCCTCGAATTTTTTGATGTTACTGTAACAGATGCTTCTAATAAAGTAATTACAAATCCTGGAGAACCCAACCGCTCTGCCGGTCGTTTATGGTCCTATGGATGGCAATTATGTAATACCAGTTTCGATGATTATCCAGTTAATGCACATTTTTATGTAGTTACTGATGATCGATTTATTAACAAGGTTAACTTCGAGATGACCCCCTTTTCTTTTGTTTTTCTGGCGAATAAGTTTGGTATTACACCAGGCAACGAACAGCCTAACTATATTAAACGTACACAAAGTATGGAGGGTGATGAGATTAGTGGCGAGAATATTGCAGAATACCCAATATTTTTAAATGATCCCGACCGTTTTGTCTGGCCTAATATTTTACTTACTCCACCAAAGGTTCAGGTATGGGCAGAAGAAGAACTTTTTATGGATTATAATTACAACAGGGATTCACAATACCTAAATCTGGGTTTGTCTTCTGTTGTATTGGAAAAAAACAAAGAAATTGATTGCGATTTTGATGATGTTACTTTTTTTAAGATTGAGTCGAGCCTCGATGGTTATGCTGTAGTACTTATTGATATTGACGGAGATGGAGAATATTCGACTAATAATAGCGACCGCGTTATTTATCGCGAAGTAAAAAAGGGATTAAATTATATACTATGGGATTTTAAAACAGATGCTGGTGCTCTTGTTGCAAATGATACCTTTAATACTTCTGCAACCTTCTTAGGTCGTGGCCCATCGCATTTTCCTCTTTATGATGTTGAACAACTAAGTGGTATTTCCACTTCTGCAATTCGACCTTTTAACAAGCTTAATACAACCATTTATTGGGACGATACCCAGATTACAAATTGGGGTGATAATACAAGTACAAACTTAATGGATTCTACTCGACAGAAACAATTAAGAGTTGAAAGTACTATACCAAGATTATGGTCGTGGGCAGATGATCCAAATGATGACAATAATGGTAATTTAAATACCATGAATACCTGGTTTAATGCACTAGATCTGGGTTATAGAAGTTTTAATGTAATAGTAAAGCAAAGTTTAACAAAATGTGTGGATGGATCAGCTCCATTTGTTGGTGATGTTTATTTCCAAGGTCCACTAAATACAGATATCGTTTTTGATGTTACAGATCTGGATTATAAGTTTTTTCATACTGGCAGCTTGCCTTTAAGTAGTATAAGAATAGAAACATTACCAAAAGAGGGTTCTCTTTTTTACAATAGCAATCCAGCTACAGTAGGCTTAGTTGTGCCTAGAGGCAGCATAGGATTACTAAGTTATACTCCGCCAACTGGATTTCATGGTAAAGATAGCCTTGTTTGGAAAGCATCTGATGGTTTTAATTGGAGTAATAATCAGGAAAATATCTATCTGATTATAAATACAGATCCAACAATTACAGAGATTGTAGATCAGAAATTATGTACAAATACACCAACAGCGCCGATTGGATTTACAATAGGTGATTTGGATGGTGATGAATTAACGGTAACAGGTTTTTCAGCAAATCCAGAATTTGTTCCTCATACTGGAATTCAGATTGATGGTACAGGAATAAATAGAACGGTAACAGTTACTCCTGTTGCTAATAAGTCAGGAAAGGCGATTATTTATATAATGGTAGATGATGGATTGTCGCAGGTTATTGAAGAATTTGCTGTTACTGTTAGTCCTAGCCTAGAGTTTGATGGAAAAACACTTGTTTGTGTTGGAGATGATTTAAATTTAATTGCTGAAGAAGCTGCTGCAGGCACTATATATGACTGGAAATATAATAGTTTAAGCGTATCACCAGATAGGAATCTTATTAAAACTCCTCCTGTTGAAGGATCTTGGTCGCTCACAGTTACTAATACGGTTGAGGGAAATACATGTTCGTCAACTCGGAATTTTAATGTTTCAACAGCACCCAATACATCGTTTACTGGTGATATTGATGTGTGTACAGGTGAAACAATTTATTTGAATGCTGATGAGAATACAGCAGAATATAGCTGGAAAAAAAATGGAGTAGAACTTACTACATCAAAAGACTATACAAAACTTAATGCTTCATCAGCTGATGCTGATTCTTATTCGTTGTGGGTGAGAAAGTATGGTTGTGAAAACACAAGGAATTTTAGTATAACTGTTAAAAATCCTGCCAGTACTGCTAACACAGTTACAGGTAATACAGTAGATCCTGGCCAAAATGGAACAATAACTGTAGCTAATGCAACAAATCTAATAACTTATAATGTATATAATGAAAATGATTTAACTACAGTTATATCATCAGCAATAGGAAGCGGCTCAAACCTTTCTATTAGTATACCACATGCAGAATTATCAATTGGAAACAACATTTTTAAAGTTGGGGCTTTTAATGGAAACTGCGAAGTAATGCTTGCTGATACTGGCAAAATTGTTGTAAGACAACCTGGATTTACTGTTTCAGCAATAAGCAGAAATACCACCGAAGCTGGATTAAATGCAACATTTACAATTAAATTAAATACAAAACCATATAAGGAAGTTAGCATCAATTTATCTTCAGACGACCTCTCCGAAGGTACTGTATCACCTGCAAGTGTTACTTATGATTCACTTAATTATAGCTCAAACCAAACAGTTACTGTTACTGGTATAGATGATGATATAATAGATGGCAATATAACATATCATATTATTACAAGTTCTGCAGTTAGTTTGGATACAAATTATTCCGATCTTAACCCAAATGATGTTGTTGTAATTAATAATGACGACGATATAGCAGGTGTTACTGTTTCAACAATTAGTGGAAATACAACTGAAGCTGGAGGAACAGCCCAGTTTACTGTTGTGCTTGATTGTCAACCGGATGCAGGAGTATCAATTAATTTGTCTTCTGATAATATTAATGAAGGGCTTATTACAAGTGTAAGCAGAGGTACAACAACACCAGCATCAAACACTGCTACTATAACTTTTGATGATTCGAATTGGAATATCCCAATTACAATTACAGTTACAGGTCAGAATGATGATATTGATGATGATGATCAACCATATAGTATCATTACATCTTTGACTTCAAGTCCGGGAGATTCTCATTTTAATGGTCTGTTAGTCGACGATGTTGAAATAACAAATTCTGATGATGATAATGCGGGAATAACTGTGACTCCAACGATTGGACTCGAAACAACTGAAAATGTTGGTACTGATGAATTTACGATTGTACTTACCAGTGAGCCAACCAGCGATGTTAGTATTGCACTTTCGTCTAGTAATTCAGCTGAAGGTACAGTATTTCCAGAAAATATTACATTCAACGCTTCAAATTGGGATATACCTCAAACAGTTACTGTTACAGGTGTTGATGATGATATTGATGATGGTGATATACCTTATACTGTAACAACTGCTGCTGCAACAAGTCTTGATGGAAAATATAGTGGATTGAATCCTTCAAATGTTTCAGTTACTAATATAGATAATGATAATGCCGCAATAATAGTGTCTCCATTATCAGGGCTTTTGACAAATGAGGGTGGAGGACAGGCAACATTTACAGTTAGATTAGCGACTCAACCAATAGCAAATATTACAATTAGTGTAATACCAAGCGATATTACTGAGGGTACAGTTAATAGCTCGTTGTTAACCTTTACCAATGCTAATTGGAATGATGATCAAACAGTAACAATCACAGGTGTTAACGATTATGTTGTTGATGGAACTGTGAATTATACTATTACTCTAAGCGTAACAGGTGGAGATACACCATATGCTAATTTGGATGATATTGTTGTTTCGGCCTCTAATAGTGATAATGATGTTGCTGGAATTACAGTTTCTCCAACCACAATTAATACTTCCGAAACAGGAACTACTGCTACATTTAGTTTAGTGCTACTATCAGAACCTAAAAATGATGTAGTTGTTAACTTTAGCGGAGTAGATAATACCGAAGGATCAATTAATAAAACTTCTGTTACATTTACAGCAGCGAATTGGAGTGTTTTGCAGGAGGTAACAGTAACCGGTTTGGACGATGCAATTGCTGATGGACCTGTTGGATATACAATTACTACTATTGCAACCAGTGATGATTCTGATTATAATAATATCGATGTAAATGATATCTCAGTAACAAATGCTGATAATGATGTTGCAGGAATAACTGTTCTTCCAACATCGGGGCAAACAACAGAGGCTGGAGGTTATCTGGATTATACAATAGTACTTAATACACAACCAACCGCCAATGTAACAATTAACATTTCATCATCTGATACCGGTGAAGGAACTGTAGATTTATCAAGCCTTACATTTACCAGTGTAAATTGGGCTACTCCTCAAACTATAAGAATTACAGGTGTTAATGATGAAATTGATGATGGGAATATTTCATACACTATTGTTAATTCAATTGCTGTTAGTACTGATGGAACCTATGGAGGAATGTCTGTTGAAGATGTAAGTATGTCAAATATTGACAATGACATAGCTGGTATAACTGTTTCAACAATTAGTGGTAACACAACAGAAGGTGGAGGTACAGCTACCTATACTGTTGTGCTTAATACTGAGCCAACTGCTGATGTTGTTGTTAGTTTTGCTACAGGTGATGCAACTGAAGGTGCTGTTTCACCAGCTAGCCATACATTTACAACTGCTAATTGGAGTACTCCCAGAACAGTTATTGTTACTGGGCAAAATGACAATATTGATGATGGAAATCAAACATATCAGATTAATGTAAGTGTAAGTAGTTCGGATGGCAATTATGGATCATCATTAAATACATCAGTAAGCGTTATTAACGAAGATAATGACATAGCAGGAATTACAGTTTCATCAATAAGTGGTAATACTACCGAAGGTGGAGGAGCTGCAACATTTACAGTGAAACTGAATACCGAACCAATTGCAAATGTTATTATAAGCTTTAGCTCAAGTAACTCACTTGAAGGAATTCCTTCTCCATTAAGCTATACTTTTACCAGTGCAAACTGGAATACCGAGCAAACAGTTACAGTTACAGGACAAAACGATGATATTGATGATGGGGATAAGATTTATCAGGTAAATGTAAGCGTAGGTGGCTCTGATGGGAACTACACATCAGCATTTAATACTCAGGTTAGTGTTACAAACGTTGATGATGATCTTGCAGGAGTAACGATTAATCCATTAACTGGGTTAGAAACTACCGAAGCTGTTGGAGGTACATCAACTTTTACAGTTGTGTTAGATACAAGACCTACTGCTACGGTAAGGGTAAACTTTAGTTCAAGTGATAATACCGAAGGAACAGTTTCTCCAGCTTACGTCGATTTTACTACTTCCAACTGGAATACACCACGAACTATTACAATAACTGGAGTTGATGATGCTGTAGATGATGGAGATATTAACTATTCAATAATAACTTCAATTTCAACAGGCTCTGATGGTGTTTATAATATAATTAATCCTGCTGATATTTCCGTAAAAAATATTGACAATGATTTAGCCGGAGTAACTGTAAATCCAATCATTGGTTTGGAAACCACTGAAGCAGGAGGTACAGCAATATTTACTGTAGTTCTGAATACGCAGCCAGTTGCAAATGTTACAATTAGTTACAACTCAAGCAATGAAACTGAAGGTAAAGTATCTTTATTGAGTCATACTTTTTCGCCAGCTAATTGGTCTACTCCGCAATCAGTTACTATAACCGGACAGAACGATTTTGTCGATGATAATGACAAACCATATTCAATTGTTACTACAATGCAATCAGGAGCTGATGTTGTATATAATGCAATCAACCCGGCTGATGTTTCTGTTACAAATATCGACGATGATGCTGTGGGAATAACAGTAAATCCTAATGCTGGATTATATACAACAGAATCAGGTGGAACAGAAACCTTTGATGTAAGATTGAATAGTCAGCCAGCTGCCGATGTTTCAATAACATTATATTCAAATAATGAGAATGAAGGTAAAATTGATAAAAATTCATTAACTTTTACTTCAGTAAATTGGAATACTAACCAAACTGTTACTGTAACTGGTCAGAATGATAATATTGATGACGATGATCAGGCATATTCTATAATTACCAACCCTGCAGTTAGTAGTGATATATTGTATAATTCTATAAATCCTGCTAATGTATCAATAACAAACCAGGATGATGATCAGGCAGGTATAACTGTTAGTCCTCAGAATATAACAATAAATGAGGCAGGTGCTTCACAATCCTTTACCATTGTTTTACAAAGCGAGCCTACAGCTAATGTTACTATAAATTTAAGTTCGAATAATATAAACAAAGGAACTATCGATAAGGCAAATGTTGTTTTTACATCCGCAAACTGGAGTGTTCCGCAAACGGTTACTATTTCACCAGTTGATAATGACATTGACGATGGAAATATTAATTTCAACATCGTAACTGCTGCAGCTTTAAGTGATGATACTGATTATAAAAACAGAAATGCTGCTGATGTTACAGTTACATCGAACGATGATGATGAATCGGAAATTATTGTCTCCTCTATTTCAGGAAACACATCTGAAGATCTTACTACAGCAACATTTACAATTGTGCTTAATAGCGAACCTACTAACGATGTCAGTATTGACATCTCGTCTGATGATACAGGTGAAGGTACAGTTTCTCATGCTAATGTAACCTTTACATCTCTTACTTGGGACACTCCTGTTGAAATTACTGTTACAGGCGTTGATGATGGTATTGCTGATGGAAACCAGACATACCATATCATTATGGCAGCGGCTGTTAGTGATGATGGGAATTATGATAACATGAATGCAGCTGATATTACACTTGTTAATTCTGATAATGATAGTCCCGGAGTTACCGTGTTCCCATATACCGGGCATTTTACAACTGAAGCCGATGGTACTTCTTCATTTAAGGTTCGTCTTAACAGCGAACCTACCAATGATGTGACTTTATCATTAAGTTCAAGTAATACAGACGAAGGAACTATTGACAAAGCTTCATTATTATTTACTACAGCTAATTATAATATTGATCAAACTGTTATAATTACTGGTGTTGATGATGTTTTGAATGATGGTGATAAACCCTTTACAATTAATTTTACAAATATTGAAAGTATTGACGAGGGTTATGATACAATAACCATTATTCAGAATGTATCTGCTGTTAACCGTGATGATATCGGTCCACGTGCAGCAGATGATGCTATTACTACAGACGAAGATTCGAATATTAACATAAATATTCTATCTAACGACAAAGGCTTGGATGATGGAAATATAAGTGTGGCGATTTCAACTCAGCCATTGCATGGAACAGTAGTAGTGGAAAGTAATAAAACCATTACATATACTCCAAATGGATTATTTAATGGCGATGACACCTTCATTTACAGGGTTTGCGATGGTGAAAACGATTGTGATGAGGCAACTGTAACAATTACTGTTACCTGGATGGATGATTTTCCTGTTGCTTTAATTGATGGAAGAGGAACAAGTATTAATACTCCTAGATATGTTGATATATTGTTCAATGATTATGGAATGGAAGATGGAGGTATTATTATTTCAATTGACCAACATCCTGATGTCAATGAAGGCGCAGTCACTATCGTTGGGGATAGTATTCAATTTACTCCTGCCCTAGATTATTTAGGAACATCTGATTTTATTTATAAAATCACAGATGCCGATGGTGATTTTGATACAGCTATTGTTATCATTACAATCCGTGATATTAATCATGTGCCAGTTGCAGTTGATGATAATGCCGAAACGACAATTAATACCGATGTAACTATAAGTGTGTTGGCAAATGATTCTGGTTTGGAGGATGGATTTGGAAGTCTTCAAATACATACAAATCCTACTCATGGAACAGTCCTTGTAAATGCAAACCGCTCAGTAACATATACTCCAACTGCTGGTTATACCGGTAATGATTCGTTCCAATACCTTGTCGAAGATGTTGATGGCGATTATGATCTGGCAACTGTTACGATAAATGTATTACCATTAGGAGATGCGCATCCAGTTGCAGCAAATGACTATCGTGCAACCGACTATGAAACACCTGTATATTTGGATGTGCTAATAAATGATAGTGGTTTAGCAGATATTCCTTTAACACTTAGCATAACTACCGATCCAATTAATGGAGTTGCAGTTATTACAGCCGATTCAATTCTTTATACTCCAAATACTGGATTCTCAGGCATTGAAACATTAAGGTACCAGATTAGAGATAATGATGGTGATAATTCGAATACTGCAACAGTAACAATTAATGTATTACCAGAAAATGTAACTAATTATAAACCTGTTGCATTGAATGATACTGTTGAAACTAATGAAAACACACCAGCTATAGTAAACGTTTTAAACAATGATACGATAATTGATGTTTTTGGTAAGTTGCAGATTTACAGTGTTCCGGAATTTGGTACTGCAGTTGTAAATGCAAATCGTACCATTACGTATATTCCTTCGAATTCATTTATCGGAAGCGATAGCTTTGAATATTGGGTAGAGGATGTTCATGGCGATTATGATATAGCAACTGTTTTTGTTGATGTAATAGTAAAACCAAATGCGATACCTGTTGCTAACAATGATGAACGTGGCACAAATTACGAAACAGCCCGATATATAGATGTTTTAGCTAACGATATTGGGTTGGAAGATGGAGGTATTATCCTGAATGTTATTACAGCTCCTACACAAGGCACTGCTGTTGTAACAGCCGACTCGATATTATATACACCTGCCGCTGGATTTTCGGGTACTTCAATATTTGAGTATTCAGTAACGGATAAGGATGGTGATGGAGATACCGCATCAGTGACAATAACGGTAAAACCAGAAGGTATAAATAATTATATCCCTGTTGCCTTAAACGATACTGTTTTAACCTATGTAAATCAACCAATCAATATTTATGTATTAAATAATGATACTTTGTTGGATGCATTTGGTGATTTAAAGATACACTCAAATCCTCAATTTGGTTTAGTGACTGTAAATGCTAGTCGTTCAATTACTTATACTCCATTTAATATGATTGTTGGTAACGACAGTTTTGAATATTGGGTACAAGATGAAGAAGGAGATTACGATATTGCAACCGTATTTGTTGAAATAACCGAAAAACCAAATTCAATCCCTGTTGCAAACGACGATGAACGAGGTACAAACTTTGAAGAACAGCGTTATATAGATGTTTTATTTAACGATACCGGATTAGATGATGGTGGAATAGTTATAAAGGTAGTTACTCCTCCTGTAAATGGAACAGCATTAGTTGTTGGCGATTCTATTCTATATACACCTGGAAATGGATTCTCTGGCTATTCTGATTTCTTCTATTCTGTTACTGATATTGATGGAGAGGGAGATACAGCAAGAGTTACAGTTAATGTTTATCCCGAAGGTTTTTATAATCATATACCAGTTGCTGTGGATGATTCTGTTTCTACTTATATGAATATCCCGGTTGACATTATTGTATTAAATAATGATACTATTAAGGATGGTTTTGGAGCATTAAGTGTATATACAGCTCCATCTTCTGGAACAATTATTTTAAATGCAAACCGAACATTTACATATACTCCTAATCCAATGTTTATTGGTAGGGATGAGTTTAAGTATCTGGTTCAGGATTTAGATGGTGATCATGACCATGATATTGCAACTGTATTTATTGAAGTAATCGAAAGGCCAAATGCTATTCCAATTGCTAATGATGATGAACGTGGCACAAAATATCAAACACCTCGATATGTTGATGTTTTATATAATGACAAAGGATTGGAAGATGGAGGTATTATCCTGAAGATTATTACAGCTCCTGTAAATGGAACTGCTGTTATAACAACCGATTCGATTTTATACACACCAGAAGCATTATTCTCTGGTACATCAACTTTCGAATATTCAGTAACCGATAAGGATGGAGATGGAGATACAGCACGCGTAACAATTACAGTATTGCCAGAAGGAGTGGATAATCATATCCCCGTTGCCATAAATGATTCTGTTGAAACTATCATGAATATTCCAATAAATATAAACGTATTGGCTAATGATACTATACTGGATACATTTGGAGAATTAACCGTGTGGGTAAATCCTAAATATGGAACCGCAGTTGTAAATGCAAACCGAACCATAACCTATACTCCTTCTAATTTATTTGTAGGAAGTGATAGCTTAAAGTATTATGTACGCGACGAACATGGTGACTATGATGTAGCAACTGTTTTCGTTGATGTAATCCTAAAACCAAATGCTGTTCCAGTTGCTAATAATGATGAACGTGGCACGAACTATCAAACACCTCGATATGTTGATGTTCTATATAACGACAAAGGATTGGAAGATGGAGGTATTATCCTGAAGATTATTACAGCTCCTGTAAATGGAACTGCTGTTATAACAACCGATTCGATCTTATACACACCAGAGGCATTATTCTCTGGTACATCAACATTCGAATATTCAGTAACCGATAAGGATGGAGATGGAGATACAGCACGCGTAACAATTACGGTATTGCCAGAAGGAGTGGATAATCATATCCCTGTAGCCATAAATGATTCTGTTGAAACGATAATCAATACTTCAATAGATATAAACGTATTGGCAAACGATACCATTCTTGATGCTTTTGGAGAATTAACCGTGTGGGTAAATCCTAAATATGGAACCGCAGTTGCAAATCCAAACCGAACCATAACCTATACTCCTTCAAATTTATTTATTGGAGGTGATAGTTTTGAATATTGGGTTGAAGATGTTCATGGGGATTATGATATTGCAATCGTTTCAGTTACTGTAATAGAAACTCCAAATGCGATACCTGTAGCAAACGATGATGCTCGTGGAACAAACTACGAAACACCAAAATATGTAGATGTTTTGGTTAACGACAGCGGATTAGAGGATGGAGATATTATCCTAAAAATTATTACAGCACCTACTCAAGGTACTGCTGTTGTAACAGCCGACTCGATCTTATTTACACCAGCAGCCGGATTCTCGGGTCAATCAACATTCTATTATTCAGTAACGGATAAGGATGGTGATGGAGATACAGCACAGGTAACTTTAACCGTTTTGCCAGAAGGTGTAAGCAATCATATACCCGTAGCAGTAAATGATACTGTTGAAACAGTAATCAATACAGCAATAGTTATAAATGTACTTGCAAACGATTCTATTAATGATGGTTTTGGTGACTTAATACTATTTGCTAATCCAGAATATGGAACAGCAGTTGTAAATGCAAATCGCACTATAACCTATACTCCATCGAATTTATTTATTGGAAATGATAGTTTCGAGTATTGGGTTGAAGACATACATGGAGATTATGATATTGCAGCGGTTTCAATAACAGTAACCGAGGTTCCCGATGCTTTGCCAGTAGCTAATGACGATGTACGTGGTACCGAATATCAGACAATGGTAAGTATCGATGTATTAACAAATGATAAAGGAATTGAAGATCAGCCAGTAATACTTACAATTGAATCTGACCCTGCACAAGGATTGGTCATTGTAAATGCAGATAAAATTGAATTTACGCCAGCCAATGGATTTGCAGGTTTAATGACATTCCAGTACAGAGTTACAGATAATGATGGCGACTGGGATGTTGCGACTGTTACCATAACAGTTAAACCTGATGGTCAACCTAATTATATACCAATTGCAGTTAATGATTCTGTTGAAACACTGGAAAATACATCGATCAATATAAGTGTTTTGGCAAATGATAGTGGTTTAGACGATGGATTTGGAAAGATTATAATATTCAAATACCCTGATTTTGGTAGTTTAACAATTAATCTTAACAGAACTATTACCTATCAGCCATCACCATGGTTTGTTGGAACTGAAGAATTTGTTTATTGGTTAGAGGATTTGGACGGTGATTATGATACTGCACGTGTTGTTGTTCATGTGGTAAAACCTGGAAATCATTTGCCAGTAGCTAATGACGATGCACGTGGCACCGATTATAACACTCCTGTAACTATTGATGTACTTGTAAATGATAAAGGACTTGAAGATGGAGGAATTGTTGTTACGATCGAATCAAATCCCATAACTGGCGTGGCTAGTGTTAATCCAGATAATACAGTTACTTTTATTCCTGAAAATGGATTCTTTGGTTTGGAAACATTCCAATATAAAGTTACCGACAAAGAGGGTGATTATGATATCGCAAATGTAACTATTACTGTAAAAGGGGAAGGGATTGAAAATCATATTCCTTTTGCAGTAAACGATACAATAGAAACAATTGAAAATACACCAGTAAACATCAATATACTTGCAAATGATTCCAACTTCGATGATGGTTTTGGTAAGATTATAATATTTACCGAACCTATGTTTGGCGTGGTTGAGGTAAACGATAACCGAACCATAACTTATACTCCTGCTAATGCTTTTCTTGGGGCCGACAGCCTTGTTTATTGGGTCGAAGATGTTGATGGTGATTATGATATGGCTTCTGTTATTATTCAGGTACTTGTTAAGCCAGATTATCAACCTGTTGCTAATGATGATGCACGAGGCACTAACTATCAGACCTTGGTAAGTGTAGATGTTTTAACAAATGATACTGACCTGGAAGATACTCCAATAACATTATCTGTAGCTGAAAATCCAACAACAGGGGCAGCGGTTGTTAATGGAGATAAGATAGATTACACACCGGCAACAGGTTTTAGTGGAGTAGTAAGTTTTAAATACCGTGTAACTGATAACGATGGAGATAACTCAACTGCCACAGTAACGATCACTGTATTACCAGAGGGAGTTAGTAATCATATTCCAGTAGCTGTAAATGATGCAGTAGAAACGATCATTAATACATCAGTTACTGTAGATGTATTATTGAACGATACAGGATTGGAGGATGGTTTTGGCAACTTAACAATCTTTAGTTCACCTAACCATGGAACAGTAGTGGTTAATGGAGATAGATCAATCACCTATACACCATCAAACCTGTTTAAAGGAACAGATAGTTTAGAATACTGGATAGAAGATATCCATGGCGATTATGATATAGGTAAGGTTGTTATTACAGTAACTGATCGACCTGATTATCAGCCTGTAGCTAATGATGATGCACTAGGCACGAACTATCAGACTTTGGTAAGTGTAGATGTTTTGACTAATGATACTGACCTGGAAGATACTCCGATAACATTATCGGTGGCTGAAAATCCAACAACAGGAACATCGGTTGTTAATGGAGATAAGATAGATTACACACCGGCAACAGGTTTTAGTGGAGTAGTAAGTTTTAAATACCGTGTAACTGATAACGATGGAGATGACTCAACAGCTACGGTAACAATCACTGTATTACCAGAGGGAGTTAGCAATTATATTCCAGTAGCTGTAGATGATGCAGTAGAAACGATCATTAATACAGCAGTTACTGTAGATGTATTATCAAATGATACTGGCCTTGAAGATGGCTTTGGCTCATTAACAATTTTTAGTTTACCCAACCATGGAACAGCAGTGGTTAATGGCGATAGATCAATCACCTATACACCATCGAACCTGTTTAAAGGAACGGATAGTTTAGAATACTGGATTGCAGATATTCATGGCGATTATGATATAGGCAAGTTAGTTATCACAGTGACAGATCGACCCAATTATCATCCTGTAGCTAATGATGATGCCCGAGGAGCCAGCTTTAATACACCTGTAGATGTTGATGTTTTAGTTAATGATACTGGTCTGGAGGATGAACCAATTAGGGTTTCAATAGAAACAATTCCAGATGTATCGACAGGAAACGTAATCGTAAATGGTGATAATACAATTAAATTTACTCCTGCAACTGATTATATTGGTTTTGCTCATTTCAGATATAGAGTGGAAGACAATGATGGTGATTGGGATACTGCAATGGTAGTAATTAATATCAAATCAGGTATCAACTATGTTCCGGAGGCGATTAACGATGTTGTCACAACATTGGAAAATACTCCTGTTGATATAAATGTACTGTCAAATGATAGAGGTTTAGATGATGGAATAGGAGAGCTTATCATCTTTAAAAACCCAGAGCATGGCAGTATTATTGTTAATGCAGATTATACAATAAAATACACACCATCTTCCTGGTATATTGGAACAGATGTATTTGAATATATGATTACTGATACAGATGGTGATTATGATATTGCAACAGTTACAGTTACAACTAATCCAATAATAAATAATGTGCCAGTTGCAAATGCTGATTCGAGAGGAACAAGCATTAGTACACCAGTAATAATTGATGTTTTATTTAATGATACAGGTTTGGGCGATGGGGGAATAGTTGTATCTATAAATACTAACCCAACAAATGGAAGTGTTTTAGTAAATGCTGACAACACAGTTACCTATACTCCAAACTCAGGTTATTTAGGAAATGATCAGTTTGAATATCAGGTATGTGATGTAAATAATGATTGTGATATAGCATTGGTTACCATTAATGTTAAGGAGAATAATCATATTCCTTTGGCAACCGATGATAAGTATTATGTAAATATGAATTCCAGCAAAGCTCTAAATATTTTGGAAAATGATTTTGGGCTTGAAGATGGAGGAATTACAATTGAAATATTAACTCAGGTTATGGTTGGTCAAATAACTATAAATGATGATAATACATTAACATATATGCCTTTAACCGGATTTGTTGGTAATGATTCCTTTGTATATAAAGTGACAGATAGTGATGGCGATTACGATTTGGCAACTGTTACAATAGTTGTTATGGACGGAGTGTTACCAGATGTTTCAATTTTATACTCAGGTAATACAAAAGAAAACGGAGCTAGTGTTTCGGTATCTTTTGCTTTAACTGTTGCTCCTGTAAATGATGTTTCAATTGATCTGTTATCGCATGATGAGACTGAAGGAGCTTTATCGGATACAAGGGTTACATTCACTTCAGCTAATTGGTCAACTCCTCAGGTAATTACAGTTATAGGTGTTGATGACCACATTATTGATGGAAATATTGATTATGTAATTAATACAGGCAATATGGTAAGCTCTGATCCGGTATATAATTTGCTAAATGTAAATAATATTAGCTTGATAAATGAAGATGATGATGTGGCTGAAGTTATTTTATCTATTGATGATTATACAACATCAGAGGATGGAAAAGAAACGGAGTTTGCATTCGTATTATCATCAGAACCCGAATCAGATGTAACAATAAATTTATCATCGTCTAATGAATCAGAAGGAACGCTTGATGCTGTAAGTGTTATGTTTACTCCGGCTAACTGGAATGCTTCTCAAACTATTAAAGTAACTGGTGTTGATGATAACCTGAAAGATGGTGATATCAATTATTATATTCTGTGTGCACTAAATACTTTTGATAGTAATTATATGTCCTTGTCAATTTCTGATCTTCAGTTAACAAATATCGATAATGATGGTCAGTATGGATTAATTATTCCAGAAGCATTTTCACCTGACAATGATGGTTATAATGATAAATTTGAAATTCTTGGACTAGAGAAGTATGACCGGGTTTCAATCAAGATTTATAATCGTTGGGGCAATGTGATTTATACCGAAAATAACTATAAGAACAATTGGGATGGAAAAGCCAATTCCACCATGGCAGTGGGACAGGAGTTGCCAACGGGTACTTATTTCTATATCCTCACTATTAAAGATAAAGATAAGGAGATAAGTGGTTATATTTTCTTGAAACGATAATTGAAAACTAAAGAGATTATGAGATATAGATTTTTAAAATTAGTTATAATTGCGGTTGTCGTTATACTAATTGGAGTATTAAAAACCAGGGCACAACAGGACCCTGTTTATACTCAATACATTTACAATATGATGACCATAAATCCGGCATATGCAGGAACACAAAACTTTCTGCATTTAAATACTCTTACTCGTTTACAATGGGTGGGTATGGATGGTGCTCCCAAAACATTTAGTCTGGGTGTTCATACTCCTTTAAACCAAAGAAAAGTAGGTGTGGGCTTAACAGTAGTTTCAGATGAAATTGGTCCGATAAATAATACCCATATTACTGTAAATTATGCATACAGAATAACAGTTTTTGAAAGTTTAACATTATCGATGGGTATTAAGGGTGGGATAACAAGTTATCGTGCTGATATAAGCGATTTAACTATAATTGATCAGGATGATCCGAATTTTATTTCCGACGAGAAAAAGATAATGCCAAATTTAGGAGTTGGATTTTATTTATATAACCAAAAGTATTTTGTTGGTTTTTCTATTCCTAAATTGCTGGAAACATCTATTGATGAAGAATATGCATCATCATTTAAAGAGTTACGCCGACATTATTATTTTGTAACAGGTTATAATATGGAGATAACATCAAACTGGATGTTTAAACCTACCATTTATACCAGAGCGGTATCTGGTGCCCCATCGTCGAATGATATTACATTGCAGTTTATTTACGACCAAAGATTTGGGTTTGGTGCTATGTATAGAATCGGTGATGCAATTGGTGCTTTTATCGATGTTCAAATCAATAATCAGCTAACCATGGGATATGGATACGATTTTTCAACAAATAGTTTATTGGGTGTAAATAGTGGAACACATGAATTAATGATTAGCTATGAATTCAATAATTTAAAGGGAAAGAGACCACTTATTACATTCTAAATTGTAACGAAAACAATTAGACAATAGTTCGTTCTAATTCATTATAAATTAACCCCAGGCGATAGTCTGGGGTTATTTTATTTAAACTAATAATCTTATTTAAACTACCTAATTAAGTTAATTATTGTTTTAATAATAGGAATATAGCAGGTCGCTTGTTCAAATTAGGTACCTGCTTTTTCCATTCTTTAACAGGTTTTGTTTTAATAAATTCGGTTTCAAGAGTAATATCAGCAGCTATGCAAAGTAGGGTCTCCGGGTGGCAGGCTGAAATAATATCTTCTATCAAATGATTATTTCTGTATGGTGTTTCAATAAATAGCTGGGTTTGTTTCTCAATATAAGACCGTTTTTCGAGCTCTTTCAGTGTTTTGATACGATCAGGTTTCTGTATAGGCAGATACCCGTTAAACGCAAAATTCTGGCCATTTAAGCCTGATGCCATAACCGACAATAAAATTGATGATGGTCCAACCAAAGGAACAACCTCAATATTCTTTTCGTGTGCAATCCTCACAATATCGGATCCCGGATCTGCAACCCCCGGTGCACCTGCTTCAGAAATAATACCTATATTCTTATTTTCAAAAATAGGTTTTAAGTACGATTCATATTCCTGAGGGGACGAATGCTTGTTTAAAGTGAAAAAGGTAAGATCATCAATTTTTGCTTTAATACCAGCCTTTATTAAATATCGGCGCGCTGTTTTTACATCTTCAACTATATAGTGATTCGTTTGATTAATAATATCTATAACCAGTTTTGGAATAACATTTTCAATACGACTTTCTCCAAGAGTAGTTGGAATTAGATAAAGTTTTCCGCTCATTTCTGTTCTTTTTAGATTACAAAGTTAGCAAAATAGATTTCTAAACTCTTTTTCAGGCTGTAAAAACAAGCCTTACAATGGTTCTATTATTATCTGAATTAATTTCAATATTCCCATGATGCATAAACATAATTTGTCTCGATAATGAAAGCCCAATACCACTTCCGTCTTTCTTGGTTGTAAAAAATGGTAGAAATACTTTTTTTATTAGTGATGATTCAATTCCGATTCCATTATCAATAATATCAATAAATATCTTGTCTTTATTTTTGCCAGTTTTTAGCTCGATTCGTGGATATTTAACAAGGATGAGTGCTTCCGATGCATTCTTTATCAGGTTATTTAAAACCAATCCTAAAAGGTCCTTATCAGCAGATATAGGTAGTGCATCTATTTCAGATTCTAAAGTAAATTGCACTGTTGGGTAATTATTATTATAAAGATCAATTGCTGATTTAAGGAAAAGATTAAGATCAAATTCTTTAAATTCAGGAGTTGGTATATCAGAAAACATTCTGAATCTGGCAATAAAGTTCTTTAAACTAATCAACCTGTTTTCCAACAACTGAACCCCTTTTACAGTATCGCTTATGTCTTTTTGGTTAAGTTGATTAATCTCTTTCTCATTACCATTAATAGTCGTACAGTCTTTTATCGTTTCAACAACCGTTGACATTGGAGTTAAGGTATTCATTATTTCATGAGAAAGTACTTTAATCAACCCGTTCCATGACTGCAATTCATAATCGGTTATTTCCCGATCAATATCATGAAAAGAAAAAACCTTAAAAGTTTCATTGTTTTCGCGGATTTCCGACACAGAGATTAATATCTTTCTGGTAATATTATTTACATGAATTGTTTCTATTTTCTGCTCACCAGCTCTTAATTGGTTTATGTTCGGCAAAAAGAATATAATGGTTTCCCAAATGTCACTGATTCTATTGTCACTATCAAAAATCGTACATATAGCTTTGTTATTCAATTTAATCTCAGAATGATTATTTAAAACTATAATTCCTGTTCCTACGCGATCCAATAACAAATTCAAAAGGTTTTGTTTTTGAATCTGTTCAGTTTTAACTTTTTGTAATTCTTTATTAATATTTTCAAACTCTTTAGATAATCCTTTGAATGTTTTATTTAACGATGTTGCAGTTGTAGCAAAGGTTGTATCTTGCTCTTTTATATGGATCAGAAAATTAGCTAAGTCTCGGTTTATCTTACTTGAATATTGAATTAATAAATACACTTGGAGAAAAAAGAACATACATAAAAACAAAAATGTAAAAATCCATTCGGGGTTTGCCAATAATAATGCTGCTAAAATTGCATTGAGTGCAATAAGAACGCATCTAACAATAATATTGATTATAAACCTGTTAAAGCCCATATTTAGATAGTTTAAAATATAAGGTTGTCCTTGATATACCTAATGCTTCAGCTGCTTTAGACATGTTGCCCCCAGATTTTTTTATTGCCTTTTTTATAGCGAATTTTTCAAGTTCAATAAGATTTAATACATCATCTGTAATTTTATTTTCAATGGATTCCGAAAAAACAAAATCTTCGGGTTTAAGATGCGAATGAGTATTTAAAATTACAGCTCTTTCAATTACATGCTTAAGTTCTCTTACATTTCCTGGCCACAAATAATTCTGAAGTTTTGTTAAAGCTGATTTAGAGAGGATCATCTGTGGTTTGTTGTATTTTTTGGTATGCTGTGCAAGAAAATATTCACATAATGGTAATATATCTGTTTTTCGGTTTCTTAAGGGCGGTATTTCAATTTGTACTGTATTAATCCTGAAAAATAAGTCTTCCCTGAACGATCCTTCCTGTACCATTTGATTCAATGGTTTGTTTGTTGCACAAATAAGCCTGAAATCTATTTTTTTCGACTGTGTTGATCCCAATCGTGTTATAGTTTTTGTCTGTATTGTGGTCAAAAGTTTCGATTGTAAATTTATTGGCAGATTTCCTATTTCATCCAGAAACAATGTTCCTTTATTCGAAACTTCAATTTTACCTGCTCTGTCTTCTTTAGCGTCAGTAAATGCTCCTTTTTTGTAGCCAAAAAGTTCACTTTCGAAAAGAGTATCAGAGAGCGACGACAAATCAACACTCATAAAAATTTGTCTGTTTCTTTTTGATTGCCTATGAATTTCTCGGGCAATAACCTCTTTGCCAGTACCATTCTCACCTAAGACAAGAATGTTTGCATCTGTTTCAGCCACTTTCGAAATGATATCTTCAATTTTTTTCATTTCTGGAGATGTACTTTTAAGAAAAGAGTATTCCTTATCACTATCTGAATTTAAAATCTGCTGTTGGTCTTTTAATTCAGCAATTTCGAGACGTGATTTTCGTAGCTCGATGCCCGCTTTTATCGTTGATATTAATTTCTCATTCTCCCAGGGTTTTAATATAAAATCAAAAGCTCCTTCTTTAATACCATTCACTGCCAGTTCAACTTTTCCATAGGCTGTAATCAGAATTATAACAGAATCCTTATCTCGTTTTAATATTTCTTGTAACCAAAACAATCCTTCATTCCCCGAATATCTTCCACTTGAGAAATTCATATCCAGCAGAATTACATCAAAAGATTTGTTTTCAACAGTAAATACCAGGTTGTTTGGGTTGGAAAGGCTTGTAATATCTGAAAAATGTCGACCTAAAAACAACTCTAATGACTCGCGAATTTGATCATTATCATCAACAATAAGAATACTTGATTCAATGAGAGCCATTTTTTATTTCAAAGATAAAGATTTGTTCGTTTTTCTTACACGAAGTGTTAAGAAACTTAACACATTTTACTGCCTGTTTTTTGAATCTAAAAAATAAGATATTGATTATTAGTTTAATAACTTTAATGGCATATCAATTGAATTTAGTATGGAAGTATTAATAGTTTGAACTAATTTTATGTTGTTATGATAAAAAGTTACTTAAAAGTATTTTTCAGAAATACGATAAAAAATCCACTGTTTTCTGCAGTAAACATTTTTGGCCTGGCAGTTGGAATTGCATGCAGCATTGTGGCATTCCTATATATTTTACACGAAACAAACTACAATAAGGGTTTCGATAACTATGATAAAATATACAGAATTGGTGCTGGTATTCAAAGCGAAATGTTAAACGACTCTATGCCGCATACTTTATACGAAGTGGCACCGGCATTATTGGAGCAGATTCCCGAAATTGAATCTGTTACGCGATTTGTGAACTGGTACTATGGAAGTTCATTGCTCAAAGTTAATAATGAATTTTACCCCAAAATCAAAGTACTGATAACTGATTCATTGGTGCTTAAAGTGTTCTCATTCAAAATTATTGAAGGCGATCCATCTACCTTTTTAAAATCGCCAACTCAAATTGCAATAACTAAATCACTGGCAAAAAAATTATTCAAAAACGAAGAAGCAATACATAAAATTATCCGGTTTGAGAATGTTGACCTTGAAGTTGCTTGGATTATGGAAGATCCACAAAATACAACGATCAACTTTCAAATGCTTGCAAATTTCGAATTCACAACGCCTTTTATCGAGTACTTAAGACTTGATGTGGTTACATTTTTTCGTACCAAAGATCATCTGAGCAAAGAAGCTGAAAGCAAAATCAGAAAAGTATCCGATAAAATTATCTTGGAAAGTTTTAAAGAATGGACAAATAAAGTAAACAGCCCAATTCAACCATTAAAAGATTTATATCTCAGAAGTGATCTTGGATACGAACTAGGAGGCATAGGTTCTTTACGCACACTGTATATTTTTGGATTTTTGGCAGGTATTATTCTTCTTATAGCTGTAATAAATTACGTAAATCTTCTTACTTCGAGATCAGAGCAACGAAATAAGGAGGTAGGTATTCGTAAAGTGATAGGAGCAGATAAACTGAGATTAAAAAAGCAATTTTTGGGTGAATCGGTTCTATTATCAATTTTTGCATTGCTTTTGGGCTTTGTTTTAGCTGAGTTTTTCGTTTTTATTGTGAATAGCAAACTGAATATGGAATTATCCTTGTTTAAACAAGGAAATATGATGATATTCATTTTTTATATTCTTGCTGCAGTATTAATTGGGCTTATTTCAGGCATTTATCCAGCATTTGTTATGGCTCGTTATAGTCCGTTAAAAGTAATAAAAGGAATATTTGATGCCGATGGTAATTCGAATTTCTTGAAAATTTTATTAGTTATTATTCAGTTTTCAATTTCAACATTTTTATTGATTTCGATATTTATCTTTAACTCTCAGATTAAATATTTAAAAAGCAAAGAATTAGGATTTGATGAAAAAAACCTTGTTGTCTTTTCGGAGTGCACAAATAAAATCCAGAGCAGTTATCAAAGCATTCGCAATGATCTGATTTCGTACCGTCATATTAAAAGCGTTTCTGCATCGCAAAGCATACCGGGTTGGGGCAGGAGTGGACAATCAATCCGAAAAACTACCGACGACTCAAAATTAGCCATTGCTTGTGCCGAAAACAGAGTTCAGGTTTTTTACCCCGAAACAATGGGTATTGAAATTATAAAAGGAAGATCATTTGATCCTAACCTTGATGAAAACAAATCGATAATTATTAATGAAACGGCAGCAAAATTACTCAATACAGAAAATCCAATCGGGCTCGAAGTAATAACAAACAGAGAATCTGTTGTAATTGGTGTTGCAAAAGATTACCATTTTGATGCTACTACAGAAAAGATACAACCACTCTATTTATCAAATTATGTCGATTGGTTTTACAATATACAAGTTAGAATCGATCCGGAGGACAAGCTTAATACAATTGCTTATATTAAAGATGTTATTATGAAATATGATCCCAATTATTTCTGGAACTACTTTTTCATAGATGATATGTTAAAAAATCAATATAAACTTGAAGACAGGTTGTTTACAATGATTATATGGGGATCAACAATTGCTCTTATCTTATCCGTTTTAGGTTTGTTTGCGCTTACTTCGTTCACCGTTTCAAAAAGGTTTAAAGAAATAGGTATCCGAAAAACTTTTGGTGCAAGTGTTAATAATGTTATTTATAAACTAAATCGTGATATTATTCGATGGGTAGTATTAACAAACATTATTGCTTGGCCTGCAGCTTATTTTGTAATGCGAAACTGGTTACAAAATTATCCGTACCGGATTGATCTAAATTGGAGTCATTTTATTGCAGCAAGTATTATAAGTTTAATAATTGCCCTTGGCACCATATCATTTCAGTCTTATAAAGCGGCAAGAATGAATCCTGTGGATGCTATTCGATACGAATAAATCCTTCAAATATGCCAAGATTAATGGATTAATATTAAGTATTAGTTTAGGAACCAGAATCAAGTTAATATATACATCTATACTAGAACAACACGAAAAGTATTTGTTTATATTTGTTCCTATATCAACTCAAAATACATGAATTTCATTTTCAGAATAATTCTTAACAGAAACTTTATACTTGTATTGGCTGTCCTTTTAGGTATGTTACTTGGCGATTTTGCCCATTATTTACAGCCTTATACTATTTATGTTTTGGCTATTACGATGGTTTTTTCGACAACCGGAATTGATTCAAAAGCATTATTACCTTTGAAAAATCTTATAAAACCTATGCTTGTTGGTACTGTTCTTAATTACTTTGTGTACGGTGTAATAGTGTTGATTGTGGCTTGGTTTTTAATGCCAACCAAAGAATTATTTATGGGATTTGTTGTAATTGTTGCTGCTCCACCCGGTGTTGCCGTAATTCCATTTACAGGAATCTTAAAAGGTGATATTAAGTTTGCTATTATTGGAGTTTTTGGTGCTTTTCTGGCCTCAATAATTATTGCTCCTGCATTAATCGGTTTATTTTCGAAGGGAGTAAATGTTAGCTCATGGTCTTTATTTCTACTTATGATTAAACTGGTATTGGTTCCGTTGCTTTTTTCAAGGATTCTTTTGCTTAAACCTGTATTTAAAATAGTAGCAAAAATCCGTGGAAAAATTGTCGACTGGGGTTTTGCAATTATCATTTTTGTAGCTGTTGGTATGAATCGTGATGTTTTCTTTAGCGATCCAAAAATTTTGATCCTTATAACCATTGTGTTGCTTTTCGGAACGTTTATACTTGGTTCTGTTTATGAGCAAATTGCCTTAAAAGCTGGGATAGCAAAAAGCCGTGTTACTACTGAAGTACTATTGTTGACTATTAAAAGCTCTGGTTTTTCTGTTGTTACTGCTTTTACGCTATTTGGAAAAGAAGCAGCTATTCCATCTGCTGTATTGGCAGTAATAGTTTTATTATATTTGCTTTTTCTATCAATCAGGCTTGATTATAAAAATAAGGTAAATTGAAAATAAAAATTCTCGGTACTGGTACTTCACAGGGTGTTCCTGTTATAGCATGTAATTGCAAGGTTTGTCAATCAACCGATCCTAATGACAAGCGTTTGCGTGCATCAGTATTGGTTGAGGTTGATGGAACAACCATAGCTATTGATGCAGGTCCGGATTTCAGACAGCAAATGCTTCGCGAGAAAGTTAGTAATATTGATGCTATACTTGTTACTCACGAACATCGCGATCATATTGCAGGATTGGATGATGTACGATCATTCAATTTTTTAAAACAAAAACCTGTCGATATTTATTCTGAGCCACGAGTTCAAGAGGCCATAAAATTCGAATTTTCGTATTCTTTTGGAGAAAATAAATATCCTGGAGTTCCCCAATTTAACCTGCTTAATTTAACTGATGAGCCTTTTCTAATTAATGGAATAAAAATTATTCCACTTCGTGTATTTCATTACAAATTGCCTGTGTATGGATTTCGTATAGGAGATTTTACATACATTACCGATGCCAATTATATTACCGAAGAAGTTAAAGAAAAAATCATTGGAACGAAATTTTTGATAGTTAACGCATTGCGCAAACAGAAGCATGTTTCGCACTTTTCACTATCCGAGGCTATCGATTTTATAAACCAAATAAGTCCTAAACGTGCATATATTACTCATATAAGTCACCAAATGGGTTTGCATCACGATGTGAACGAGGAGCTCCCACGAAACATCTCTCTTGCCTACGACGGATTGCATTTTGAACTATAAGAAGTATTCACAAGGGTATGTTCAAAATCATTTATAAATCTGACGAACGTCATGGAATTTTCTATATATAACATGTATTTTGCGACGATTTATTTATAATGGATATACCGAAAAATTATGCAAAAAATAACTGAACATCCAATATTAGAAGTCTCAGTAAATGAGATGGTTGAATTTTTATACGAAGGTAAAAAAGTAATTGGCGATAAAGGTTTTACAATAGCAGCTGCCCTTCATCAGGCTGGTTTTCCTGTTCATAGTCATAGTTTACAGGATCGTAACCGAAGTCTCGAATGTGGAATTGGTAAGTGCGGTGCATGCGAAATGCTTGTAAATGGACAGATAAAACGTATTTGCATAACGAAAGTTGATGATGTTAAAACAGTTAACGAAATACCCAAAGATTACACTCCCAGTGTATCTAATTATGAGAATCAGAAGGAAATAAAAGTTTTTAAAACACAGGTTGCAATAATTGGAGCTGGTCCGGCTGGTCTTGCTGCCCGTGAAGAGTTAAAAAAACATGGAATTGATAATATTGTAATTGATAATAATGACAAAATAGGTGGTCAGTTTTTAATGCAAACTCACCAGTTTTTCTTTTTCGAAAAAGAAAAGAAATTTGGTGGTATGCGTGGTTTCGATATTGCTAAAACACTTGCAGGCGAAAGCCTCGATGGAATTTTTCTGGATTCAACTGTTTGGGACCTTTTGGAAGGTAAACGTATTGCAGTTAAAAATATAGCTACCGACGAAATTTATTATGTTGATTCAGAATATCTTGTTATTGCAACAGGTGCAGTACCTTTCTTGCCTGCTTTCGAAAACGACGATCTGCCAGGAGTTTATACTGCTGCTGTTGTTCAGAAAATGATGAACAGTGAATTTACTCTCTTAGGAAAAAATATTTTAACTGTTGGTGCAGGAAATATTGGCTATTTAACTTCGTACCAATTAATGCAGGCTGGAGCAAATGTAAAAGCCATTATCGAAGCAATGCCAAAAGAAGGCGGATTTCCTGTTCAGGCTAATCGTGTTCGACGACTCGGAATACCAGTAATTCTATCGCATATTTTGTTAAAAGCTATTCCAAACGATGATCATACAGGTATTATTGGTGCTGTGGTTGCCGAGTGTAAAAACTTTGAACCTATACCTGGTACTGAGAAAATAATTACTGGAATAGATGCTATCAATGTTTGTACTGGCTTAGTTCCCGACGATCAATTGTTGATTAAAGGAAAGGAAATATTTGGTCGTAATGTGTATGGTGCAGGCGATGCTATTCGTATTGGCGAAGGAACCAGTGCAGTTGTGCGTGGCAAACAGGTTGCTTTTGAAATACTTGACGAGATGCAGGAACGATTTAACTACGATGAATACCTTTCTACCTCAAAGGAATATATCGATTCGCAACAACATCCTGTAAGGGTAATTCAGGAACCTTATATGCCTTCAAAAGAAAGAATGGAAGAAAAACCATTTGTTCTGATCGATTGTTTATTCGGATTTGCATGTAATCCTTGCGAATTTGCCTGTCCTCATAAAGCAATCACAAAAACTTCAACAAGTACGGTTCCTCAGATCGATTTCGGAAAGTGTATCGGATGTATGGATTGTGTTTACCAATGTCCTGGATTAGCAATTTTTGGCTATAGCCTTAAAAAAGACTGGATTTTCTTGCCAATAGAGTATAAGGTTGATGAAAAAGCAGAAGTATTTTTAGTTGATAATCAAGGCAAAAAACTTGGTGAAGGTATTGTCGAAAAGATATTAATGAAACCCAACAAAACCAATGTTGCAAGAGTAAAGGCATTGGACATAAAAGGAGCCGATTTAACAAATGTTCGTGGGTTTATTGTAAAAGAGTGTTTCCCTCAACCAGTTGAGATGAAATTGTTTAACGAGAAGGTTAAATCTGAAACATATGTTTGCCATTGCGACGATGTTAAACTTGATGAAATACTAAACGTAGTTGGCGATCGCAAATTTATTTCTGTTGACGAAATAAAACATACCACTCGATTAGGTATGGGTGCATGCCGTGGTAAACGTTGTATTAAGCGATTAAAACAAATTATCAGACCATATGGAATAACAGTTGTTGGCGATGCTACACCTCGCGGACCACTTTCGAATCAGGTTTCGCTTGGCGAATTATATCCTCGGAAAACAAAAGAAAAAATAGTTGCTTTTAACCATAAGAATGCACCAAAAATTGTTAAAGTACAGTCTCTTGTTGCTGGCGGTGGAATAGGAGGAAGCTCGTTGTTCCGATATCTTGCCGAAGCTGGACAAAAACCATTACTCATAAATTATGGTCGTGGTGCTTCGTGGCGTAATATTGCCGGCGGTCGCCCAAACTTTAGCTTACCCGAACTCTCTGATATCGCTGTAAAAAACCTAGAGATATTTAAAGACTTACAGAAGATACATAACATTGATTTTCACCCAATAAATTATGTAACTTTTGCCCACGACGATACCATGTATAAAGCTCTGGAAGCATCTATGGCTTGGTCAAATGCGTATATGATAGAACCAAAGGAATTTAAAAATCATATTTCTCCGTTTATAAATCCAAATCAAACTAAATATAAGGCTGCACTGGTAACTAAAGATTGCTGGCAGGCAACTCCAGGTAAAGTAGTTGATTTAATCAGAACTCTTGGCATTAAAAGTGGTGGATCTGTATTAGAAGACTGCAAATTAATCGATGTACAAAAAGAAGGTAAATTGTACAAAGTAATCGTACAAAATCACAATAAGGAGTTTGTTGAATACCATACTGAGATATTTGTTAATGCATTAGGTCCGGAAGGAGCTAAATTTGCAAAACAAATTGGACTTGATCTTAATACCTTTTCTGTAAAACACCAGGCATTTATTACACGCCGATTACCAATGTTAGGAGTAAACGGAATTCCGTTACCAATGATTATTGACCGTAGGAACTATAAAGGATTTACTGCCGTTTATGGGCAACAGCTTGCCGAAACAGGTCAGGTAATAGGTTGTGCATCACCTGGCGTTGAACCTTTGGAAACCGACAAAAATCTGAAGATAAACTCAAAAGAATTTCTTGAAATTGTGTCAGAAGTATTTGTCGATTGGTTACCTGAACTTTCATCAGTTGGTTTTCAGGCAATTTGGGCTGGTTATTATGTAGAACCTAGAATGGTGCTAGATCCAGAACATGGGATGTTCATAGGTTTGCGCGGACAAGGATTCATGCTCGGACAATATTTAGCTAAAATGTACGTCGATAAATTAATGAATAAACCTGTACCTGAATATTTCGATAGATTAACATTAAAAGGCGACGGATTGCTAGAAAAAGCATTTAAATAACAAGAATTGTTTTTGTTATAACGAATTATCCGTTTTAATATACTTGTAATTGGAGTCGGAGACTGTTGAATTGTTAAAAATTCAATTAAGTCTCCGATTTTTTATAAAAACTTTCATTTCTGACTAAGGGAAAAATGCATTCTGTTCGTATTTCTTTAAAGTCAAAATAAAACTCAAATGAGAATCTATACATTATTACTAATTTTCTTTTTTACCACTTAATCAATTCAAAGGCGCAAACCGGAAAACTATTGATTATTGGTGGTGGAAAGCGTCCAGTGGAAATGCTTCAAACACTTATTAAAGAATCAGGAGTAGATTCAGTTGGATACGTTGTTGTTTTGCCTATGTCGAGCGAAGAGCCTGATACAGCATCGTTTTATAGCAAAAAGCAATTTATTAACCTTGGTTTGCAAAAAGTATATGCTCTCAATTTTAATTCAATAGATGATATGACTCCTGAAAGAGTTGATTCGGTATGAAATGCAAAACTTATTTATATTTCAGGAGGTGATCAGAATCGTTTCATGAAAATTGTTAAGAATACTCCAGTTTATACTGCAATTCATGATGCATATAATAGTGGATCAACCATTGCGGGTACAAGTGCAGGCGCAGCTGTAATGAGCAAAAAAATGATTACGGGCAATGAGCTTAAGTATCCCGAATATACTGGAGATCACAGAACTATTGAAGCCAATAATATTGAAATAGGCGAAGGACTAGGTTTGGTCGACAATATTATTGTTGATCAGCATTTTGTGCGTCGTATGCGTATGAACAGACTTATTTCCGCATGTCTCGAAAATCCTGCTGAAAAATGCATAGGTATTGATGAAGCAACTGCTATTTTAATTTATTCTGACTCTCTAACTGTTGTTGGGATTAGTCACGTTATAGTATTACAACATAAAACGGGGGAAACCAAAATAAACAATGGCCTGCTCGGAGCAAGAGATATAAGATTGGATGTCTTACTCCCAAATGATAAAATTATTTTAAAGTAAATCATCAAAATTTTCATAATAAGAGGCTCACTAAAAGGGTCTCTTTTCTTTTTTATAGATATTTATAAGGATAAAACTAAATTATCACGGATTTTGTATTTTGAATGTTAATGTAATTTTACATTATAAGAAAAATACGTTATATTTATTTCGGTATATTTTTTAATGGAATGTCAGAAAAATCAATTGCACAACGCCTTTTTATTAAGCCTGGTTATAGGGTTGCATTAATTGGTGCTCCCGATAATTTTATTGATCAAATAGGCGATTTACCTGAAAAGGTAATCATAACCCGCTCAGTTGGTAAAACAACTAATATCGTTCAGGCTTTTGTCGAGAATAAAGAAAAATTAATCGATTTTCTGGATAATTTGTTCAAAGAGAATAAAGAGTTGATAATCTGGATTGCTTATCCAAAAGGTACTTCGAAAATTAAAACCAGCATAAACAGAGATAGTATTTCAAAAATTGCATTGGAAAACTATGGCATGAAATCTGTTGCAATGATCTCCATTGACGAGAAATGGGCATCAATTCGTTTTAAGTTTATTTAACCCTTAATAATTTAAACTATGAGAAAAACAGTGTTGTTTTTACTAATTATCACAGTTTTTTTGTCTTGTAGCTCCGAAAAAGATAAGCTGTCTGAGAATTATTCGCTTGCTTTCGAAACAGATGAGGCAATACCAATTACAAGACAAATGAATGAAACTCCAAACGCTCCAATGGCGTCTTCTGGATATTCTGAAAGATCTACTGTAATAGAAAAGAAAATTATTAAAGATGCTAACATTGGTGTGGAGGTTTCTGATTACAAAATATTCAGAATTAAACTTGATTCAATGGTTCGATCATTCAATGGTTATATTTCTAATGATAATTTATACAATAATGATGAATCAATAAATTGTGATGTTGTAATTAGAATACCTGAAAAAAACTTTGATAAATTCCTGACAAACCTTGAAAAGGGTGGAGCAAAAACATTGTATAAGAATGTTTCAACCAGAGATGTTACAGAGGAGTTTATTGATATCGAAGCTCGCCTAAAAAATAAGAAAAGTGTTGAAAAAAGGTATGCTCAATTGCTTAATAAAGCACGTACAGTTAAAGATATACTGGAAATTGAAGAGAAACTTCGTGTAATTCGCGAAGAGATAGAGTCAACACAAGGTAGGTTAAACTATCTGAGTTCGCAGGTTTCTCTAAGTACAATTAATTTAAATATTGTTCAGAAACTCGATTTTAAATATCAACCAATAAAAGAAAAGAACTTCTTTCAACTACTCATAAAATCGCTTGATCGAGGATGGAAAGCTCTTTTACAATTTTTGCTATTTGTATTTAAACTATGGCCATTTATAATTATTATTGCAGCTGCAATTTTTGTGTATTTTAAATACAGAAATAGAAAAAAAGAAAAGAAACATAAAAAAGATAAATAAAATATTTTCATTTATATAAATTATTTAAATCAAATTAATAATGGAGAAACAACGTAACACCGGACGAGCAATCTTAGGTATTGTTCTTATTTTAATAGGAATTGTATTTGTTGGAAAAACATTTGATATTTTTCCACATAGAATTATGCATTATATTTTTTCTTGGCAAATGATACTTATAGTTTTAGGTATTATTTTCGTAACATCAGATCACAACAAAACATCTGGCTGGGTTTTACTAGTATTAGGGCTTGTTTTTTTAATTCCGGATATAATTGAGATTTCATATCCTATACGCCGATTATTTTGGCCAGCTTTATTAATTCTAATTGGCGTTTTAATTATTGTTCGCTCATTTACTTCAAACCGACCTGGCAGATCAACATTAGGATCTGATTTTATCGATGATTTAGCAATTTTTGGTGGCGGTGATAAAGTTATTGCAAGTGAGAATTTTAAAGGTGGTAGAATTACTGCTATTTTTGGTGGTTCAAAGATTGATCTTACTCGTTCTAAATTAGCTACCGGACAAAATGTAATAGATATTTTTTGTCTTTTTGGAGGTACTACACTTATTGTACCCGAAAACTGGAATACAAAAGTTGATGTGGTTTCTATATTTGGTGGTTTCTCCGATAAACGACACAAAAAACCCGAAACGCTGGAAGTAGGAAAAGAATTGGTAATTAAAGGATTTGCTGTTTTCGGTGGTGGTGATATAAAGTACTAGAATTATTCAGTATTAAAATTAAAAATATTGTCTCTAAAACAGACGGGGTAACTCGTCTGTTAAGTATTTTAGGTATGTGTGGTTCGCTAAACTAATCATTTAATGCATAAGTATTTTGCTATTATTTTTATTACTTGTTTTGCTTTTAGCTTAAGTGCTCAAAACGATACAGTTCCTTTTTATCCAAAAACAGATCTTCTTAATGTTGAAAATCTTCGTGAGTGGAGAGATACAGGTGCTTTTAAAGTGGTTTCTGCAAGCCGTAGTGCAAAAAATGTGAACGATTTACCTGTTCCTATTTATGTAATTACACACGAAGAAATTATTCAAAATCATTATACAACACTGGCCGATATTTTAAAATATTTGCCTGGTTTTCGTGTTTCTCAACCCGGATCTGGAGAAACTGGCGAGATTTTTCAGTTTAGGGGTTTAATTGGTAATTACTATACCAAAATTCTAATTAATAATATTCCGATTAAACCTTCAGTTGTTGCAGGTATGCCTCTTGGAGCGCAACTTCCAATCCGGCAGGCTGAAAGAATCGAGATAATATATGGTCCTGCTGCTGCTGTGTATGGTGCCGACGCTGTTACAGGTGTAATTAATATTATAACAAAAGACGCCGATAAAGGTACTTTCGTTCGGGGCGATATACATTTAGGGGGTTATGATAATAGTTATATTAATTTTACTATTGGTGGAAAAGCTGGTAAGAATAAAAACATACTGCAATATGGGTTTTATGGCAGTAAATCGGAAATGAATTTTATAAATGAACAATTGTTTGAAGATCAAATTGATAAAAGAGTATATAATCCTCTTTACTATTTAGAGAAAAGCGGTCAACAAATTAATTTAAATGGTGATATTTATTCCCCACTTAAAATAACTGATGAAGTTTTAGAGGAGCACTCTATAACATCTGAAGAGTTTATTAAACAGTATTATCCAGCAAATTACGAAGGGTCATTAACGGAACCGGTTTTTGGCGATATTCCCTTATCAAGCCATATGATTGGCGCAAATCTTAAATGGAGAGGTTTTACCTGGTCGTATAATAACATGTATAGGCAAATGCATAGTTCTTTAGGGCGTTCTACATATCTATATAAGTATAATAATTCACAAAATTATATTGGGGAATCAATACAGCGAACGGTATTAAGCTATGAAAAGAAATGGGAGAAGTTTTATAGCAGTTCGCAATTATCTTTATTAATGTATCAAATGGATAATAACTCAAGTTATGGAGTTACATTCTATCCTAATACCGACAAAGTATATGTTTACTCAGCTTCAGATGATATTTTTCTTGAGCAATTGGTCATTTATAATCCTTTTAAGAGTCTTGAAATAGTCTCTGGTGTTTCGTTGCAGTATTCTGGAAATCTGCCAACAACCAATTACTTAACAAAACCATTTTCGAAAAGTAGATATGAATCATTTGTTGAACAGGAAATGAAAGAGGATCCGTTGTTTGGCAATTTTGGTCTAAATCCGGTAACATTCTATAATATTTCGAGTTTTATTCAGCTATTTTATTTTCGTGAAAAATTCAATGTATTAGCCGGTTTAAGGCACGATAAAAACTCATTGTATGGTAATCGGTTTAATCCGCGATTAGCATTGCTTTACAAGCTGGGTGAGCGAACAACGTTAACAGGTTCAATAGGAATGGCTTATTTGGCTCCAACATCTTCTATGTCGTACCAATCAATTGCATATCCCGGTGGAATATATAATGATAGTATTTATTACATCGCAGTTCCAAACAAAAGTCTTGAACCAGAAGAATTTTTATCCGCTGAATTTGGTATTCGTCGTAGATTTTATAAAAATATCTATTTCAATTTATCATTATATTATAGCGAAATATCGAATCTTATTACAGATACTTACGATACCTTAAGTACTTTAAATTTGCCCAGAGCAATTGTTGAGTCTGAATCATCTCTGGTTAGAACAAAGAAAAATATTTCCGATGCTGTTTCTACAGTTTATGGCATTCAGGCAAATATAAAGTTCAATAACGTTATTGAATCAGTTAAACTAAATGCAGAACTAAGCTTAACATATGCCGAAACAGAAAAAGAACTTTCTGAGATAGGAAGTAATATTGGCGATTTCGACTTAATGCCTAAACATATGGGACAGTTACGCCTAAATTTTAAACCTACAAAAAAATTATTTTTGCAATTCGATAATGTTTGGATGAGTGATTGGTTAAGGGTTTTTATGCCATTTGAAGACGAAAGTGCCGACATAAAGGAAAGTGTTGATGGATATTATACCTTGGATCTGCTATTGAATTTTGAAGTAAGCTCAAATCTGAAAGTATTTTTTAAATATAATAATGTTTTTAATGAAAAATATTCCGGACTAAATGCAACAGGTACTAATGAAGATTTGCCTAGTAATCCGCAAATGGGATCAAATATGCAGCTTGGTTTAACCTATAACCTAAATTAAAAACATGAATGGGAGTTTTAAATATTTGTTTTTGAACCTATTGTTTTTATTGGTCGTAATAAGTAATTCGGTTGGCCAATCAAAAATCGATAGCCTTCAAACATTATTAATTATTCCTACTAACGACTCAATTAGAGCTGAGCTATTGCTTGAATTAGCTGAAGAAGAATTTAAAGGGTATAGCTATCATGATGCAAAATTATATTCTGAGCAATCACTCGAAATAGCTATAAGAATAGATATTGACCGACTAGAAGCTGAAAACTATTGCTTATTAGGTAATATTCATAAAAAAAGAAATGAATGCGAACAGGCAATCCCTTACTTTTTGAGAGCTACAATTGTTTTTGATGAATTATTAGATGTTCTGCAAAAAGCCAAAGCTTATCAAGCAATTGCGGAATGCTATTCATCATTAGGCGCATTTACAAAATCAGCTGAATATTTTTTTAATTCGTATAGTCTATTTTACAAAAGTGGGGATAGAATTTCTGCAGCTAAAACACTCGAAAAAGCTGCTGAAACCTACTTTCTGGATAGTAATTTTGCGATGGCCGAAAAATACTATCTTTTATTAGCCGATTCATTAATTGATGGCAATAAAAAATATGATTTGCTTAGGGTTTATATTCAGATTACTGAGATAGAAAAAAAACAGAATAATTATGCAAAGGCGTTGGATTACAATACACGAATTTATTCGATATATGAAGATCTCGCCGATACCTTGGCTATGGCTGTTGTTCTAAACAATCTTGGTTATACAAATCTTCAGCTTCAGAAATACGATGATGCTTTAATTGCTTTTAAGAAATCATTGAAATTTGGGAAAAAGGCTGGGTTTAATAACAGTGATTATGCTAATTTGTATTCAAATATTTCAATCTGTTATCAAAATTTAAAAGATTACGATGGTGCTCTTAAAAATATTCGCATTGCACTTGATACCCTTTATAAAACACAAAACTACTATGAAATAGCTCGACTCGAGAATATTGCAGCTAATTTGTATTATAAAACAAATGATCTTTACTATGCCGAAATGTATAGTAAAAACTCTATTGAATCTTCAAGAAAATCAAGCGACAGGTATATGTTATCGGTTTGCTATTACACATATTCAAGGATTTTGCGTGATGGCAATGATTATATTCTTGCTCTTGAATATTACGAAAAATACCTGAATTTGAGGGACTCATTAAATTTTAAGCAAAAATTAGCTGAACAAGAACAAGTTAGAAAAATTAATGAACTTGAAAAATCTGAAAAGGAAGCAAGACTTCAGATTGCTGACGAGCAGGTTAAGGATTTGGCATTAAAACAATTAAGATTGGAAGCGGAAAAGCGTGAAAAAGAACTGGAATTGCTGCGTAGTGAGAATCAGCTTGAGCAATCGGAAAAAGACCGACTACAGCAATCACTGCAAATTGCCAAACAACAGCACGAAGCCGAATTACGACAAAAGGAACTTAAACAGCTTGAACAAGATAAGGCAATTCAGGATTTGGTATTGAAGCAAAAGGAAGCCGAAGAGAAAGAACGTCAGAAAGAAATAAAACTACTCGAAAACGAACGCGAATTACAAAAGCTGGAGCTTGAAAAACAATCATTAGAGAAAAAACGAGCACAATGGATGGTTGGACTTGCATCTATTATCGTTGTTCTGATTCTAATAGGATTAATTATTACAAGAAGAAAGAATGCCATTTTAGCAAAACAAAAAATTGAAATTGAAGAGAAGAATACCGACCTCGAGCAAAAGAACGAGGAAATTATGACTCAAAGTGAACGAATTGTTCAACAAAAAGATCTTATCGAAAAGAAAAATGAGGAAATAACGGATAGCATTCATTATGCAAGTCGCATTCAAAATGCACTTCTGCCTTCAGTCGAAATGCTCGATAAGCACCTTTCTGAGTACTATATTTTATTTAAGCCCAAAGATATTGTGAGTGGTGATTTTTATTGGGCTGCTGAGAAAAATAAAAAACTAGTTGTTACGGCTGTTGATTGCACTGGACATGGTGTGCCTGGAGCTTTCATGAGTATGTTAGGAATGAGTTTCTTAAACGAGATTGTTGGAAAAGATAAAATTACAGAAGCAAATGAAATTTTAAACCGTTTACGCGATGAGATTATTGGCTCACTCAAGCAAAGTGGTCGCGATGATGAAGCCAAAGATGGAATGGATATGGCTTTATGTGTTATTGATAAGGAGAAAATGAAACTTCAATATGCAGGAGCAAATAATCCGATTTACTTTATTCGTGATGGTGTTTTGCAAAAGTTTAAATCTGATCGTATGCCTATTGGAATTCATTTTAAAGCAGATATTTCCTTCTCAAAAACCGAAATAGATTTAAAAGCTGGTGATACAATTTATATCTTTACCGATGGATTTGCCGATCAATTTGGTGGTGATGATGGCCGTAAACTTAAATATCAGCCATTTCAAGAGCTAATTAAAAGTATGCATCACGAAACAATGAAAAAACAACACGAATTGCTGAATAAGGCTTTTGAAGATTGGAGAGGCTTTTACGAACAAATAGATGATGTACTGGTAATTGGAATTAGAATTTAAAATAATATGATAAGTAAATGAAAATAAGTGGTTTTTCTTATGTAAGAAATGGAATTGAATTAGATTATCCATTTGTTGAATCGATAAAATCGGTATTGCCCATTTGTGATGAATTTATTATGGTAGTTGGCGATTCGCAAGATGGGAGCAGGGCTGCTGTTGAAGAAATACAATCTGATAAAATAAAGATAGTAGATTCAGTTTGGGATATGAATTTACGCGTTGAAGGTGGTGTTTTTGCCCAGCAATCTAACCTGGGAATAGATCATGCAACAGGCGATTGGCTTTTACACATTCAGGCCGATGAGCTTATTCACGAAGATGATTTGCATAAAATAAAAGAAGGTATTTTGAAATACGATTCTGATAAGCAGGTTCAGGGATTACTTTTGCCATACTATCATTTCTGGGGTGGATATAATTATATTAGAACAACCCGCAGAGTCCATCGACGCGAAATACGGGTGTTAAGGAATTTAAAAGGTATCCGATCATATAATGATTCACAGGGATTTAGAATGTATTCTTCTGATGAAGCATATAATAAAGGTGAAAAAGGAGAGAAGCTAAAAGTTAAATTGATTGATGTTCCTATATATCATTATAAAAGAGTGCGCCCACCTGCTGAAATGAAAAAGAAAATGAATGTGTTTTTTCATTTTTATAAAACAGATGAATGGATGGAGAAATATAAAAACAAGACCCAAGAGTACGACTACCAGAATGTTGATGCGCTCGAAGAGTTTAATGGAACACACCCTAAACTAATGCACGAACGAATAGCAAAAAAAGATTGGGAGTTTGTATACGATCCTAAAAAAGCAAATATGAAATTTAAATACTGGATTTTATATAAATTCGAAAAACTAACAGGGATAAGGCTTTTTGAGTATAGAAATTATAAAATGATTTAGCGAAATTTGGAGGTTATAAGATTTTTTATACATTTGTGAAATCAAACAAAGAAAAATGAATTTACAAAATAATAATTGGTGGTGGCATTATAACAACTCGAAAATCTCGTGATGTAAGAAGCCATGCTATATAATAACATAAGGCCCTTCGACTCACGAAGGGCTTTTTTATTTTAAAAGAATACAATTATGACAAAAATGAATTTAAATATTAGCTGGTGGTGGCACAGAAACTTTTCGATACTCTCGTGAGGTAAACGTGCTATGCCCAAATTAAACTAAGGCCTGTCGTTCCCACGACAGGCCTTTTTCTTTTCAATTTAAACTAAAAATATATGAGAAAAATTACAGTCAATTCAACTAAAATGCTCGCAGATACTTACACTCCAGTAAGTATTTACCTGAAAGTTCGAGATGTTTTCATGAAATCAATCTTGCTCGAAAGTACCGATTTCCATCACCTCGAAAATTGTTATTCATTTATCTGCATGGATCCCATTGCTGAAATAGAGGTAAAGAATGATATTCTATTTACCCAGTTTGGAGGCGAACGAAAAGACCAACCAATTAAGGAGAGGGGAAAAGTGCTTAGCGAAATGGAAAAGTTCTTTAAGTCATTCAGCTTAACAGGCAAGGAGTTTTCATTTAATGGTTTTTTTGGATATTCATCCTATAATTCGGTTCAGCATTTCGAAACAATAAAGCTAAAAAACCGTGCTGATGAATCCTCTATTCCTGATTTGCATTATGCCCTTTATCGCTTTATTATTGCCTTTAACCATTTAAAAGATGAAATTATTCTGATTGAAAACCTGCCCGAAGGTCAACTTTCTGGACTTAGTGAAGTAGAGAATTTAATTCAGAATGGCAAAACCTCTTTTTTCCCTTTTGATGCAGTTGGAAACGAAACTTCTAATCTATCAGACAAGGAATATATTAATATGGTTAAAAATGCAAAGCTCCATTGTTTGCGTGGCGATGTTTTTCAACTGGTGGTTTCTCGCCGATTTAACCAGAAATTTATTGGCGATGAGTTTAATGTTTATCGCCATTTACGATCTTTAAACCCATCACCTTATCTTTTCTATTTTGATTATGGCAATTTCAAGCTTTTTGGTTCTTCGCCTGAATCGCAGATCGAAATAAAAAATAATAAAGCATACATAAATCCTATTGCAGGAACTTATGCTCGTTCAGGTAATGATGAAAAAGATAAAGAATTAGCATTGTTATTATCAGAAGACCCAAAAGAAAATGCTGAGCATGTTATGCTGGTTGATCTGGCAAGAAATGATCTGAGCCGAAATTCTGGTAATGTGAAGGTTGAGAATTTCAAGGATATTCATTTTTACTCGCATGTAATTCATATTGTTTCAAAGGTTTCGGGCGAATTGCCTGTTTATTATAGCCCTGTAAAAATCCTTGCCGATTCTTTCCCTGCAGGTACATTAACCGGAGCGCCAAAATATAAAGCAATGCAACTGATTGACATATACGAACCAACAGAGCGCGGATTTTATGGCGGATGTATTGGTTTTATAGGATTTAATAGCAGTGTAAATCAGGCTATTACTATCCGTACATTTTTGAGCAAAAACAACACACTTTACTATCAGGCGGGAGCCGGGATTGTTTCTAAATCTGAAGAAACGAAAGAGATGCACGAAGTAAATCATAAACTCGGAGCCTTAAAAGAAGCCATACAAAAAGCAATTTCAACTCACTCCCGAAAGCTTTCGGGATCACTAATCACCAATAGCCAATCATCATGAAAATAGTAATAATTGACAACTACGATTCTTTTACATACAATCTTGTTCATCTTATACAAAGCATTACAAAAACACATGTTGATGTACTGCGAAATGATGAATTCGAAATTGAATCAATAAAAAAGTACGATAAAATTATTTTGTCGCCTGGCCCGGGTATTCCCGCAGAAGCTGGCAAACTTAAAGAAGTAATAGAAACATATGCACCAACAAAAAGTATACTTGGTGTTTGTTTAGGGTTGCAAGCAATAGCTGAAGTATTTGGTGGAAAACTGAATAATCTAACTGAAGTTTATCACGGAGTCTCAACCGACTTAAAAGTTGTAAATCCCAAGGAACAAATCTTTAAAAATCTTCCGGTAACTATTCAGGCTGGTAGATATCACTCATGGATAGTTGATAAAAAATCATTGCCCGATTGTTTTGATATTACAGCGGAGGATAATGAAGGTAATATCATGGCGTTATCTCATGAACTATTCGATGTAAAAGGAGTTCAGTTTCATCCCGAATCTGTTTTAACCGAATATGGAGAACAGATTATGCGAAATTGGTTAATTCATAACGATTTGTTTGAATTGAATTTGCCATCAGCCGATAATACTGCTTTTCAGCTGAATTCTATAAAATCGGGATTGCTGTTTTGTTAATTATAAAGAGTAAGTCAAAATTAGGAAATAAGCAATATGTTAGGGCTTTAGCCCCAATTAAAAATGAAATTATAATTGTGACTATAGCCCAATAGCATTTATTACCCCAGCCTTTGGGCTGGGGTAAACCAAACGAAATAGAGACAGGGACTTTAGTCCCTTTAAAACAAAACTATGAAAGAAATACTAAACCAATTATTCCAACAACAAACCCTTACACGAGAAGAATCAAAAAGGGTTTTAATAAAACTTGCCAATGGTGAGTACAATGCAACACAGATGGCTGCATTTTTAACTGTTTTTCAGTTACGAAATATTACACTTACCGAGCTACAAGGTTTTCGCGATGCGATGCTCGAATTGTGCATATCTATTGATTTCTCAGATTTCAATACAGTAGATCTCTGCGGAACAGGAGGCGATAATAAAGATACATTCAATATTTCAACGCTGGCAGCATTTGTTGTTGCCGGGGCGGGTGAGAAAGTTGTTAAACATGGAAATTATGGTGTTTCATCTGTCTGCGGATCATCTAATATTCTTGAATATTTCGGTTACAATTTTTCCAACAGCAAGGATAAACTGGAAAAAGAGCTGGATACTGCCGGAATATGTTTTTTACATGCTCCTTTATTTAATCCGGCAATGAAAAATATTGCGCCCATTCGTAAAGAACTGGCCATAAAAACGTTTTTTAATATGTTGGGTCCGATGGTAAATCCTGCATCGCCACAGAACCAGCTTATAGGAGTATATAACGCAGAGCTTGCACGAATGTACAATTACATTTATCAGCTTTCAGGTAAAAATTATTGCATTGTTCATAGTCTCGATGGTTATGATGAAATTTCGCTGACAGGTGGTTTTCAAATACAATCAGCGAATAGTAATTCAATACTTTCTCCATCTGATTTAGGATTAAAAGAGCTTAATCCTGTTGAGCTAAAAGGTGGCGTTACTATTAAAGAATCGGTTGAAATATTTCTGAATATTCTGAAGGGAAATGGTTCTGAAGCTCAGAATAATGTTGTAATAGCCAATGCAGGATATGCCTTGCAATGTATATATTTTGAAAAGTCAATAAAGCAATGTCTGGAAAAAGCAAAACTTTCTTTAAAAAGCGGAAAAGCATTGCAGAGCTTTAACAAAATAGTACGGAACAAATGAATTTGTAAGATATAGTAAAGAATGGAATGAAATTCATGACTGTATAATTGCATAACCCCGGCATTTATGCCGGGGAATAAGAAAGATTCGAAAAAAGGGCTTTAGCCCTAATTGATATTTTAATCTTATAATGTTTATAAAATGAATATTTTAGAAAAAATAGTAATCCAAAAACGTAAGGAGATCGAAGAACGAAAATCTCTTTACCCTGTAAAATTGCTTGAACAAAGCATTTACTTCGAAACTCAACCAGTATCTCTCAAAAAGTACTTGCTGCGACCCGATAAATCAGGTATAATAGCTGAGTTTAAAACTAAATCGCCATCGAAAAGGGAAATAAATCCCTACGCAAATGTCGAAAAGGTTACTATTGGATATATGCAGGCTGGAGCTTCAGCTTTATCTGTTTTAACTGATAAAACTTTTTTTGGCGGCAGCTTCCAGAATCTTACAATTGCACGCAAATACAATTATTGCCCGATTTTACAGAAGGATTTTCTGTTGGACGAATACCAGCTTATTGAGGCAAGATCAATCGGGGCAGATGTTATTTTGCTGATAGCTGCAGTTTTAACAAAAGATAAGCTTAAGCAGTTGGCTGCCTTGGCAAAATCGCTAAAACTCGAAGTGCTGTGCGAAGTTCATTCAAGCGATGAGCTTATAAAATTAAACGAGTTTGTCGATATTGTAGGTGTTAACAATCGAAATCTTGAAACATTTGAGGTTGATATCAATCGATCCATTGAATTGTCGACCCTTATCCCATCAAATTTCTTAAAAATATCGGAGAGTGGTATAAAATCACCATTGGAAATTGTAATGCTTAAAAAAGTAGGTTTTAACGGTTTTTTAATAGGCGGGAATTTTATGAGTAATCCCGATCCGGGAAAAGCATGTAGAGATTTTATACAACAACTAAAAATAAAAGAAAATCAATTAAATAAACAAAACATTATACACTATGAAACTGAAAGTTTGCGGGTTGAATAATCCGGAAAATATTGCTGAAATAGCAAATTTAAAACCCGATTTTATGGGATTTATATTTTATCCAAAGTCGAGTAGATATATTAACAATTCGATAAGCCTTGAAACACTCAGCAGCATATCGTACGAAACAAAGAAGGTGGGTGTTTTTGTTAATGCTGCTATTGATGAAATTGTTACAACTTTTAATAAATTCAAGCTGGATTATGTACAGTTGCATGGCAACGAAGATACTGCTTTTTGTGCTCGATTATTTTTAAAACAAATTCCTGTAATAAAAGCGTTTAAAGTGGATGCCTGGTTTAATTTCAATCAGATCGACACATTTATACCTTTTTGTTCTTTTTTTCTTTTCGATAAAACTGGCGATTTGCCTGGCGGTAATGGGAAAAAGTACTCGTGGGATATTTTAAAGAACTATCAGTATAAGTTACCATTTTTCTTGAGTGGCGGAATTAGTCATGATGATGTTGATCGAATTGCTGAGTTAGATAACGAAATGCTTTATGCCATTGATATCAACAGTAGGTTTGAATTAACACCCGGAATAAAAAATGTTGAAAAGGTCAGAAGCTTCAAAAATAAACTAAATACAATTATCAATCAAAACAAAGAGTTTGCTGAGAAATAAAAAGTTTCACAAAGGAGCTCTTAATTCCTTTGTGTTACTCTGTGACTTCTTTGTGCACTTTATGGTTAAAAAAGGAATGCTATGAATATACAAATAGACAATAACGGATATTACGGTGAGTTTGGAGGAGCTTTTATTCCAGAAATGCTGCATCCGAATATTGAAGAACTACGTACTCGATATCTGGAAATTATAAATGAACCATCTTTTATTTTGGATTTTAAGCTGCTACTAAAAGATTATGTTGGTCGGCCTAGTCCGCTATATTTTGCAAAGCGCTTATCAGAAGCATATAACACGAATATTTATTTAAAACGCGAAGACTTGAATCATACCGGATCGCATAAAATAAACAATACTGTTGGTCAGATTTTATTGGCAGAGAAATTAGGCAAAAAGCGGATAATTGCCGAAACCGGAGCTGGTCAGCATGGCGTGGCAACAGCCACAGTTTGTGCACTTAAAAATATGGAATGTGTTATTTACATGGGCGAAGAAGATGTAAAACGACAAGCACCGAATGTGGCCAGAATAAAAATGTTGGGAGCAAAAGTTATTCCTGTAAACTCAGGTAATAAAACCTTGAAAGATGCAACCAACGAAGCATTGCGCGACTGGATTTTTAATCCTGTTGATACACATTACATTATTGGTTCGGTAGTTGGACCACATCCTTATCCTGATCTGGTTACTCAGTTTCAGTCGGTTATTTCAGAAGAGATTAAAATTCAGTTAACCGAAAAAACGGGCAAGTCAGATCCTGACTATGTATTGGCTTGTGTAGGTGGTGGAAGCAATGCTGCCGGTGCGTTTTATCATTTTTTAAATAATGATAAGATCAAACTTATTGCTGCCGAAGCTGCTGGCAAAGGAATTGAAACCGGAGAACATGCTGCTTCAATTAGTTGTGGCTCTGTCGGAGTATTGCACGCAAGCAAATCTCTTTTGCTACAAACCAGCGATGGTCAAATCATTGAACCTTATTCTATTTCGGCTGGATTGGATTATCCGGGTGTTGGTCCGTTGCATTCATGGTTACATACAATAAAAAGAGCAAAATACATGAGTATAACCGATAATGAAGCCTTAAATGCAGCATTTACTTTAACTCGTTTGGAAGGAATAATTCCTGCGTTGGAATCGGCACATGCCTTGGCTTTGCTGGATAAACTAAAGTTTAAACCCGATGAAGTTGTGGTAATAAACCTCTCGGGTCGTGGCGACAAAGATTTAGAAACATACTTAAAATACTGTGAAATGAAAAGTTCAGTTCCAAAATAGTGATTCCTTAATAACACGGGCCTTTAGGCCCGTGTCAGAAATAAAAAGTTTGAAAGGGACTTTAGTCCCACATTTAAAAAATAATTAATCAGATGAATAAAATAGATATTTTACTTAAAAGCAAAAAAGAAAACATTTTATCTATCTACTTTATAGCAGGTTTTCCTGAATTGAAAAGTACGGTAGAAATAATACATGAATTAGAAAAAAATAAGGTGGATATAATTGAAATAGGAATTCCTTTTTCCGATCCTATTGCCGATGGGCAAGTTATTCAGTTCAGCAATAACACAGCCATTGAAAATGGAATGACATTGGAGATATTGTTTTCTCAATTAAAAGATATTGCCAGTTTCAGTAGAATTCCCAAAATATTGATGGGTTACTTTAATCCAGTTTTTAAGTTTGGTGTCGAGCGTTTTTGTGAAAAGTGCCGCGAGGTAGGAATTGATGGTGTTATAATTCCTGATTTACCTGTTTATGAATTTGAAAATCAGTATAAATCCATTTTTCAAAAATATGGCATTCACACTATCTTTTTGGTTAGTCCGCAAACCGCTGTTGAGCGCTTAAAAAGTATTGATGAATTAACAACCTCTTTTATTTATGCTGTTTCTACAAACTCTACAACTGGTGGAATAACTGATTTCGATGCTCAAAAAGAATATTTTACCAGACTAAAAGCGTTAAGTAAAAGACCTTTCTTAATTGGTTTTGGAGTGCGAGATAAACGGAGTTTCGACAAAGCATGCGAATATGCTAATGGCGCTATTATTGGCAGTGCATTCATAAATGCTTTATCACAAACAGGTGATTTAAAGAAAAACATTAGTGAGTTTATTTACCAAATAAAATTGTAGCTATGATTATTCAATTTGAAAAAAATATTACTTCAACGCAAAGAGAGAGAGTTTTGGAAATCTTGTCTAAAAATGCATTTAAAACCAGAGAAGCTGTTACTCAGCTTTCGAATTACCTTGTTGCAATTGGTAAATCGGATTTCGATATTCGCATAATTGGCAATATGGAGGGAGTAAATGATGTTCATAAGGTTAACGATGATTACAAACTGGTTTCGTCGAAATGGAAAGTTAAACCAACACAGATTGAGATTGATGCCGATGTTACAATTGGGTCGAATGGCTTTACTGTTATGGCGGGTCCTTGCTCCATCGAAAATGAAAACCAAATCGAAAAAATGGTTGAGTTCTTAAAAACAAATAATATCAACATAATGCGTGGCGGTGTGTTTAAACCGCGCAGCTCACCATATTCATTTCGTGGTGTAGGAATTGATGGTTTGAAAATATTTTATAAAATATGTAAAGCAAACGGAATAAAAATAATAACTGAAGTAATGGAACTTGAGCAAATCGATGATATGTACGATTACATAGATATTTTCCAGGTTGGAGCACGTAATTCGCAAAACTTTAACTTGCTCGATGCACTTGGTAAAGTAGATAAACCTGTAATGATAAAACGGGGTTTATCGGGAACAATTGACGAATTATTGTATTCAGCCGAATATGTTTTTTCGGGAGGCAACGAAAAAATTCTTTTATGCGAACGTGGAATTCGTACTTACGAAAAGGCTTATCGAAATACGTTCGATATTAATGCTATTCCAATACTGAAAGAAAAAAGCCATTTACCTGTAATTATTGATCCTTCGCATGGAACTGGACAGCGAAGCCTTATTGAACCAATTACCCTGGCTGGTATAATGGCTGGTGCCGATGGTGCTATTATCGAAATTCATGAGCAACCAGAAAAGGCAATGTCAGATGGACAACAAAGTTTGAATTTTAATGAAACACAAAGTCTTTTAAAGAAAATTAGAGAAACAAGTAATTTTAAGAACCAGTTTTTAAGTTAATTAATAACTGAATTTTTAAACCTTCCAATAAAATATTTGGTGTAATCTATTCTATCGTTTATCAAAACATTATTTGAAGATTCTAGATAGAGAGTATATGTTTATTATATTTGTTTATCTGATTATACGAGTAAGAAATAAGCTTTGTGAACTTGCACTCTAAACTTTTATAACTGTTGGAATGAATATACTGTTGATTTATCCGAGTGAGCCCGGTGATATTGAATTAAAAGCTGTAAGAGCTGCATCATTTATGGGAATTAAAGCCCTTTTTGCACCTCACGCTTTGGCTGCAATTGCCGCACTCACTCCGCCAAAATACGATGTTACAATCTATGATGAAGCAGTTCATGGACCCGTTGAGAATTTTTTAAAAGGGAAAAAGTATTCATTGGTAGGAATTCATTTTACCACAAACCAGCTTCGGCGATGTTTGCAGATAGGAGAGCATATAAGAGAATTCTGCAAAGATAGTTACCTTATTGCCGGGGGAATAGGATTGTCAACTATATCAAGCGAGAAACTAGAAATCTTTCATACCGTATTTCATGGCGAAGCTGAAGAAACCTGGCCCGAATTTCTTTCAGATTTTGAATTAGGTAAACCACAACCTAAGTATAGAAAGCTTGCTTATCCTGATATGAATCAGGTGCCTGTTCCTCGATGGGAACTAATAAAGGATGACTTAAAATATTATGCAACAGTTTCTGTTCAAACAACCAGAGGTTGCCCATACGACTGTAATTTTTGCAATGTTATTTATACTTATGGGCGTAAAATGCGATGCAAATCAGTTGACCAGGTTATTGAAGAGGTAAAATTGCTTGAGAGTCTGGGTGTGATTTCTGTATTTTTTGCTGATGATAACTTTATTGGAAACCGAAAATTTGTTAAGGAGATTCTTCGAAAGTTAATTCTGGTAAACAACAACTTTACATCACCATTAATATTTATAACTCAATTAGATATTACTGTTGCCAACGATGATGAATTACTTCAATTATTAGCTGATTGTAATTTTGTTCAGTTGATGATTGGCATTGAAACAGTAAATCCTAAGACACTTCAGGAGATGAATAAAATGCAAAACCTGAATGTAAATATCCCGGAGGCAATTAAAAAAATACAATCGTATGGTATGGCTGTTACTGCGCATATGATTGTAGGCTTCGATAACGATACAACTGAATCATTTACTCATGCAGAGCAATTTATCAACGAAAATGCGATTACCGAGTATTTACTGCATCCATTAATGGCTCCACTTGGTACAAAGCTGTGGTACCAGATGAAACACGATTCCCGTGTTATTAATCATGAGCTTATTAATGAAGATTTTACTGATATTGTCTCTAATATCATTCCTAAAAATATGACTCGTAAGGAGCTAATGACAGGAATGCTCGATTTTTGGGAACGGATGGATACCGTTGAATCGAATGCCAAAAGGGCTCTTACTTTTTTCGATGGTATAACAAGAATACCAAATGTGAAGAAATCAGATTTTAAAACTTTTTGGAAATTACGTAAACTAATTTTCAAAACGATGGGGTTTTTTATGGTGAAAGCCGATAAAAAAGATAGAGAGGCATTCCTTCAGATATTCAAATTGGTTCGCAAAAAGTCGATGATTCTTATGAGTCGTTTCATGTATATTTATACTAATTATTTCATGAATAGATATAGAGCTAAATTATATAGTGATATACTTAGACAACAATTGCAGATCGAATCAAATAATGCTTCGGTAATTGTTACCCTGGACAATAAAACGCCAATACCTGAGAATATGATTTCGCACCTTAATGATATATTTCATGAAACGTACTTTATTTTAAGAAAATCACTTGATAAACAAGCAAAACTTTATAATTCGGCATTAGAAGTTATTACAGATTTTATTACACTTTTTGGAAGTGAATTTATAGATTTCGATGAATTTCAAAAACGAAATTTACATACTTGTGCTGCGCGTGTTCTGAATAGTGGATCCTGGATGAAAGAAGAATATTTTCTTCATAACGAACCCGATATGCCTTCAGATAATCCTCCATCAGGATTTTTTAAGCAGATGTATAATAACCTTGATTATAACCTACGTTTTGTTAAGATAGATTAGTTTGAATATAGCAAATTGATTTATGCTAAAATTTATTTTGAACTTTTAAAATATTGTATAAATTTGCATTCTGATTGCATAATTATACAATTGCTATATGACCAAAGAAAAACGCCTAAAAGCAATCAGGCAAATAATTACTACCAAAAAAGTTGGTTCTCAGGAAGAATTAATTAATAATCTCACAGATTTAGGATTCGAATTAACCCAGGCAACATTATCACGCGATTTAAAACAGCTTAAAGTTGGACGTATTCCATACCAGCATGGCTTTAAGTATGTTATTTCAGATGAGTTTGTTTCTATTCAAAATCCAAAAAATTATTCACCTTTGGCATTTGGTTTTCTTGCGATTGAATTTTCACACAACATCGCTATAATTAAAACAATGCCTGCATATTCACATACAATAGCCGATGCAATTGATCGGGCCGAAATGAATGAGATTATAGGTACTGTTGCTGGAAACGATACAATTATTGCTGTAATTCGAGAAGGCGTTAGTCATGATCAGGTTCTAAAAGCTATGAGCAAATATTTACCCGAATTAAAAGATAGGTTGTTGAGATGAAAAATAAAATCAAAAAAATAATCAACATTGAAAATGAAACTAATTTTAGAAGATGGAACCGCTATTAGCGGTTCTTTTTTTGGCTATCCGCGATCGGTCGCAGGCGAAGTAGTCTTCAATACTGCAATGACAGGATATCCCGAAAGCTTATCCGATCCTTCATACAAAGGTCAGATTTTAGTTCTTACATATCCATTAATTGGGAACTATGGTGTTCCAGAAAGTATAATTGAAAAAGATCTGCCCAAATTCTTCGAATCATCAAAAGTACAGATTACAGGGCTAATTGTTGCAGATTATTCGACAGAATACAATCACTGGAACGCAACAAAAAGTCTGGGTGATTGGCTTTACGAAAATAAGGTTCCTGCAATGTTTGGAGTTGATACTCGCGCACTAACTAAATTAATACGTGAAAAGGGAGCTTTAAAAGGAAAATTGATCTACGATAATCAGGATATTGATTTTTACGATCCAGACAAAGACAATCTGGTCGATCAGGTTTGTTCGAAAGAAAGAATAGTATATGGAAATGGAAAAAGCAAAGTATTATTGGTTGATTGTGGAGTAAAGAATAACATCATCAGAAATGTTTTAAAGCGCGATACAACAGTGATAAGGATACCCTGGAATTATAATTTCTTAAATGAAGAATATGATGGAATTCTGGTTTCTAATGGCCCTGGAAATCCTGTTTATTGTATTAAGACAATTGAAAATCTTGCAAAAGCAATGCAAAAGGAAAAACCAGTCTTTGGAATATGTTTGGGAAATCAACTGATGGCATTGGCCTCGGGCGCAAAAACATATAAACTAAAATATGGACACCGAAGTCATAATCAACCAGTACTTTTATCTGGAACAAATAAAGCCTATATCACATCGCAGAATCATGGATATGCTATTGATCAATCAAGCTTGGGAAAAGACTGGGAGCCTTTGTTTGTGAATTTAAACGATGGCACCAACGAAGGAATCAAACACAAAACAAAACCTTTTTTCTCGGTTCAGTTCCATCCCGAAGCTTCAAGCGGACCAACAGATACCGAGTTCCTGTTCGATGATTTTATGGGATTAGTAATGAAAACAAAGAAATGATATGAACAATCATTTTTATATGAATATAATCTTGTCGATTTTCTTCGATTGCCCCATCCCTGAAGGGTGCGAAGAAAATCAATTTGCACCCTTTAGGGTAGGGGCAAATAAATTGATTTTCATAAATTATTAATGATTTTTTACAATGCATAAAGAAATAAAAAAAGTCCTAATACTGGGTTCCGGAGCACTTAAAATAGGCGAAGCCGGAGAATTTGATTATTCAGGTTCGCAAGCTTTAAAAGCCTTAAAAGAAGAAGGCGTAGAAACGGTTCTTATTAATCCTAATATTGCAACAGTACAAACATCCGAAGGAATAGCCGACAAAATATACTTTTATCCCATAACACCATTTTTTGTCGAAAAGGTAATTCAAAAAGAAAAACCCGAAGGAATACTTTTATCTTTTGGTGGACAAACAGCATTAAACTGCGGAATAGAATTATTCAAAACCGGAATTCTGAAAAAATACAATGTCAACGTTTTAGGTACACCCGTTCAGGCCATAATGGATACCGAAGACCGTGAGCTTTTTGTGAATAAACTTAATGAGATTGATGTTAAAACACCAAAAAGCATTGCTGTTAATTCTGTTACTGATGCTATAATTGCTGCTAAAAAAGTTGGTTTTCCGGTTATTGTTCGTGCAGCATATACTCTTGGAGGAATGGGAAGTGGTTTTTGTTCCAATAATGAAGAGCTTGAAAAACTTGCCAATAATGCATTCTCGTATACAAACCAGATATTGGTCGAAGAATCAATAAAAGGTTGGAAAGAAGTGGAATACGAAGTGGTACGTGATAAGTATGATAATTGCATTACCGTTTGTAATATGGAGAATTTCGATCCGCTTGGCGTACATACCGGAGAAAGTATTGTTGTGGCTCCATCACAAACATTAACAAATGCCGAATATCACAAACTAAGATCATTATCAATAAAAATTATACGGCATATTGGAATTGTTGGTGAATGTAATGTCCAGTATGCTCTTGATCCCGAATCGGAAGATTATCGTGTAATTGAAGTGAATGCCCGTTTGTCGCGTTCAAGTGCGCTGGCTTCAAAAGCTACCGGTTATCCATTGGCATTTGTTGCAGCAAAACTGGGTTTGGGTTATGGATTACACCAACTTAAAAATTCAATTACAAAAACAACTACTGCTTGCTACGAACCTGCCTTGGATTATGTGGTTTGTAAGATTCCTCGCTGGGATTTGAACAAATTTATTGGTGTTTCGAAACAGATTGGCAGTAGCATGAAAAGTGTCGGTGAAATAATGGCTATTGGCCGAACATTCGAAGAAGCTATTCAAAAAGGATTACGGATGATAGGACAGGGGATGCACGGTTTTGTTGCCAACAAAGATATCCATATTGACAATATAAATAAAGAGCTTTCAGAACCAACCGATAAACGGATTTTTGTTGTTGCCAAAGCAATTCGCGAAGGATATACCGTTGAAAAGATTCATCAATTAACAAAAATTGATAATTGGTTTTTATACAAGCTTAAAAATATTTATGATATTGAGAATCAACTAGCCATGTTCAATGAACTGAATAAATTACCAATCGAACTCTTATTAAAAGCAAAACAGGCAGGATTTTCTGATTTTCAGATAGCACGGTTGATTTTAAAAAGCGATGATAATACTATTGAAAATGATTTATTAAAAGTCAGAAAATTCAGAATTGAAAACCACATTACCCCAGTTGTAAAGCAGATTGATACGCTGGCTGCTGAATATCCTGCCAAGACAAATTACTTATACATGACATACAATGGAACAGAGCATGATATTACATTCGAAAATGATAAAAAATCGGTAATTGTTTTAGGGTCGGGAGCATACAGGATAGGTAGTAGTGTTGAGTTCGACTGGTGCAGTGTAAATGCTATAAACTCAATTAAAAAGAATAATCTGCGTTCAATAATGATTAATTATAATCCTGAAACTGTAAGTACCGATTACGATGTGTGTGATCGATTATACTTTGATGAACTAACATTCGAAAGGGTTATGGATATTGTCGATCTCGAAAATCCGAAAGGAACAATTGTTTCTGTTGGCGGACAGATTCCTAATAATCTGGCTATGCGGTTGGATAAAAATGGAGTAGCGATTTTGGGCACATCGGCCAAAAGTATCGATAATGCCGAAGACAGACACCAGTTTTCGAGTATGCTTGATAATCTCAAGATTGATCAACCTCGTTGGAAAGAACTTACAAGTATTGATGATATTTACCGATTTGTTGATGATGTTGGTTTTCCAGTACTAATTCGTCCTTCATATGTGTTGTCTGGTGCAGCAATGAATGTGGTTTCGAATAGAGACGAACTTGAGCATTTCCTTACACTTGCCGCCAATGTTTCGAAGAAATACCCGGTTGTAGTTTCGGAGTTTATCGAAGAAGCAAAAGAAATCGAAATTGATGCAGTAGCCAATAATGGAGAAGTTGTTCTATATGCCATTTCGGAGCATGTTGAGTTTGCAGGAGTGCATTCAGGCGATGCAACCATTGTTTTTCCTGCTCAGAAACTTTATATCGAAACCATTCGCCGTATAAAGAAAATAACAAAACAGATAGCTAAAGAGTTAAACATAACCGGACCATTTAATATTCAATTTCTGGCAAAAGACAACGATATAAAAGTAATTGAATGCAATTTGCGCGCTTCACGAAGTTTTCCATTTGTTTCGAAAGTCCTCAAAACAAATTTTATTGAAATAGCTACTGATGCAATGTTGGGATTTCATGTTGAAAAACCGCAAAAATCAATCTTTGATCTCGATTATGTTGGTGTGAAAGCATCACAATTTTCTTTTTCACGATTGCTGAAAGCTGATCCGGTATTAGGTGTCGAAATGGCTTCAACTGGCGAGGTAGGTTGTATTGGCGAAAATTACTACGAAGCTATTCTAACTGCAATGCTTTCGGTTGGCTATAAAATTCCTAAAAAGAATATTTTAATTTCTTCCGGTCCGCCACGATCGAAAGTGGAGTTGCTCGAGAGTGCACGAATGCTTCATAAAAAAGGATACAATTTATACGCCACAGGTGGATCACAAAAGTTTCTGGAACTGCATGGTATTCCTTCTACGATGCTTCATTGGCCTGATGAAAATCTAAAGCCCAATGTACTTGATTTTCTAAAAGCCAAAGAGATTGATCTGGTAATAAATATTCCAAAAGATTTGTCGAAAAATGAATTGCACAATGATTATACTATTCGCCGGAGCGCCATCGATTTTAATATTCCATTAATTACGAATGCCCGATTAGCAAGCGCATTTATATATTCATTTTGTAAGGTTGATTTAAATAAACTGGAAGTTAGAAGCTGGGATGAATATTAAGAAACCGTTTTAATTAAAAGATTAAAAATTAATGCACCCTTTACGAGGGTATATTTTAAAAACTAATCCCTTAGCTAAACCATTAAAAAAAAGACAATTAAAGAACTGCAAATATATGTAGGTTAAGTTCCGATATTTCCTATACTCGGAAAAGTTATTAAATGATTACTTTTAATGAATCTTTTTGGCGAAATTTTCGTATCCCTAAAATATATAAGTATTAAATTGCTTAAAAGTAAGTTTAGGCAAATAAATAACTTAATTAATAGTATAAAATAAATCTTTGGCCACAAAAAAAAGAAAATTCGTCATATATGAAACATATAACTTCTAAAATATATTTATTGTTTATTTTATTACTTTCTGCAAATATTGCAAGAGGTGCGAGTATTAAATTAGGAACTACAGGCCCAATTTCAATTTGCGATGGTACAACTACCCCAATTCAAGTTAAAATTATTGGAGCTGGTAACACACAATGGCCAATTACAGTTAATTTTACTGAAGGCGGCGTACCGGGCACTTTTATTGCAACAGACTGTGGAACAGGTACATGTACATATATTTATAATGCTTCAGCAACTTTTCAACTTCTAGATGCTGATGGAAATGATGGATCAATAGTATCAGCTACTGCACCAACATTAGTCGTAATAAATAACACATTAGGTCCATCTGTAACTATTACTCCTGACCCTGCATTTTGTGGACCAGGAAGTACTCTTGGATTAACAGCAGTTACCAGTGATGGAACTCCACCTTATGTTGATTACACTTGGGCTGGGCATACATCCATAAATGGCTCCACTGGTGGGACAAATACTGTTACTTTTGATGATGGACCACTACCAGGTAATCCTGGGTCAAGTGTGAATGTTACAGTTACTGTTACTGATAATGATGGATGCAAGGCTTCTGATAATTTAACTATTAATATAGTTGATCTTCAGGTAGATATATTATCCCCTGCAGATGGTTCAACACAATGTGTTGGAACGGCATTTGCCCTAAATGGTTGGGCAAGTGGAGGATCAGGTACATACAATTATAGTTGGTCGCATATCGGAGGAACAGGTTTATTTAGTAATTTAACGATTGAAGACCCTACTTTTACACCAACAAGTGCTTCTGCTTTTACAGTAAGATTTACTGTTACAGATGTGGGGTTGGCATCACCAGTCTCTGTTTTTAAAGAAATTACAATTAATGCAGTTTCTCCCCCTTTTAATAGAGCTATAACAGTAATTAACTATTGCGACCCAATCCCAGGTTCTTTGACAATAATAAATTCACAAGCCGGAGTTGATTATCATTTGTATGAGGAGATTCCAGCGCATTCCCATTTTGATACAAAAGCTGGAACTGGTGGTAATCTTGTTTGGGATAAAGTTCTAAATCCAAACGATTATACCGTTATTGCTGAAAATGCTTCAGGTTGTACATTTAATATTACAGGTACATATAATATTGGAAATTATGATCAGTTAGATGTTACAGCTAGCACTGCCGATGCCTTAATTTGCGAAAATACGTCAGTTCTTTTGGATGTTAATACTTCTAATCCAAATGGATCTGCAACTTTCACTTATCTTTGGACTGATCCAAATCCAGTTTCTCTTACTTCAACTTCAATAAAGTCACCAACTGCTAGTCCAATTGTTTCTTCAACTTATTCAGTAATTATGACTGATGAATTTGGATGTTCAAATTCAGATAATATACTTGTAGATGTTACACCAGCACCTATTGTAACTATTTTAGGTAGTGCCAATCCTATTTGTGTAGGTCAAAGTACTACCTTATCTGCAACATCAGATAAGGTTGTAGATAACTGGTATTGGGAATCGAATGTTCCTGCTGCTGGTCCGGCAATTGGTGATTTAACAGTAAATCCAATTATTTCCACTAGCTATGATTTGACTGTTGAAGACCTTGATGGTTGTATAACTACAGAAACCTATGCAGTTACTGTTAATCCAAAACCAACAGCTAATGCAGGTATAGACAAGAATATGTGTTTGGGTGCCGGAACTACTTTATCTGGTTCTGCTGTTGGTGGTACTGCCCCAATTACTTATAGCTGGAGTAGTGGTGCAATTATTTCTCCGACCGATGTAACCGTTAATCCAGCTCCTGTGGGTGCATATACCTACACTCTTACAGTTACAGATGCGAATAACTGTTCCGACGATGATCAGATTGTAGTTAATGCAGTGGCCAATCCAACTGTTGATGCAGGGCTTAATCAATCTTCTTGTAATGGCGAAATAGTAAATTTAAATGCTGCACCATTAACAGGTTTGGCTCCTTATACCTATTCATGGGAAGGTGGAGCTTTTATTGCAGCAACAACTTATGATGTAAGCCCAACAAATCCTGTTCCCGGTGCCGCACCTGTTTTGGTAACATATAATGTGGTTATTAGGGATGCAAATAGTTGTACAGGTACTGATAATGTAAGTGTAACAGTTAATGCTCCTTCAAATATTACTATTGCAAATGATGGTGATAAATATTGCAATGATTATGGAATTATTACTTTAACTGCAACACCTGTTGGTGGAGTATGGACTGAACTTTCAGGAACACTGGTCTTTTCAGCTCCAAATCAATTTGATACAGATCCAGGCATAAATTCATCTGGATTCTATACATTGGAATATGAATATACTGATCCTGCAGCGGGTGGTTGTACTACAACTAAACAAGCAACAATTCAGGTTTTACCATATGCAACTCCAGCAAATTTAGCAATTACAATTCCTAACTCAGGTTTGTTTTGTAGTACAGATTTGGCCAATTATACCTTAACAGGTACAATGAATCCGGATTTAACTGCCCAGCCGGGTGTCTCAGAAAGTTTGACTTTTTCTGGTGGTGCTGGTTTTACCGATAATGGAAATGGAACGGCTACACTTACACCTAGCTTACTGATACCTGGTGATTATACTGTAACCTATACGGTTACAACTCCCGGTTGTAGTAACTCTGTTTCAGAAACAATTCATATTGGTAATATTGTTACCTACCCCGGGTTACCTACTTCAATGTGTGTAGGTGAACCAAATTTTGATTTGGTAGCTAGTAATATTAACGGAGAATGGAATATTAGATTCGAAAATACTTTGGGTACAGAACTTTTTAATATTACTGTTCCGTATGGACCACCACCTGCTGTTTTACTAGCAAGTGAACCAGGAACATATTATATCAATTATACTTTAACCAATCCGGGCGAATATAATTGTTCCCCTGAACAAATTGTAGTGGTACATCCTGTACCAACACTAGCATTTACAATTGATGGAATAAATCATGATGATTTGGGTTTAAACTTTTGTGATAATGGGTCTTCAGTATTATTGGAAGGTACTGCTGATGGAGTACCTGTTAGTAGTGGAGTAAATTATACAATTTCAGGGGGTATTGGTGTAGCACTTAACCAGTTTGATCCAGCTGCTGCTGGTGATGGAACCTACAATATAACATTTGCTTATACTGATGGTAATAATTGTACAACTTCAATTGAAAGTGAAGATATTACTATTCATCCTACTACTGTAGTCACAATTGATAATCTGGATCCTGAATATTGCAAAGATGCTGCCGATGTAACTATAACAGGAAATCCTTTAACAGGAGCCAGTGCCATACCTGGAGTCTTTGAATATCCTGCTGTGTGGACAACAGGACAATTTACAGATAATGGAGATGGAACCGCTTTATTTAAGCCAAGTATTGTTGATCCTGCAGGTACTTTTACAATCAGATATACCGTAGATGATGGCAATGGATGTTATGGATTTGTTGATCAGGTAGTAGATGTACTTCCATTACCAACTGTTGATATTCTAAATATTCCAGCAGCAGGTATTTGTAAAAATGAAACGCCCATTACAATAACGGGCAGTCCAACTGATGCTGGTGGATCATTTTCCGGAGGTGGGATATCTGATATTGGTGATGGAACAGCAACTTTTGATCCAACCTTGCTTGCATCTGGAACGTATTCAATAATATATGATTACATCGATCCTTTAACAAATTGTTTTAATACAATAAGCAAAAATATTGTTGTACTTCCTTTACCTATGCAATACTCTGTTACTGCACCAGGTCTGATTGAATATTGCGAAGGAGGCACAGGTGTTCAATTGGCAGTTACAAATGCTCAAAATACTTATGAATATGATTTAATTCGTGATGGTAGTACTGTAGTAACAACACATATAGCCGTTGCAGATGGAGCATTTACATTCCCCGGAACATATCTGGCCGGAACATATACTGTTGAAGCAAGAAATCCGGTTACGGGGTGTTCAATAGATTTCTTGAATTCAGTAACAGTAAATGAAGTTCCAGCCGTTGACGATGCAGGTGTTATTTCGGGTACTCAGAACATTTGTTCTGATGGATTAACAATTTATACTTATTCCATTCCGGTTATAACTAATGCAGTAAGCTATTTATGGGACTTACCTGCCGGAGTAATTTTAAGTGCCGATGGTGGAAATACAATTGATGTCATTTTTAATGATACTTATATTTCGGGAAGTAAAATTATAGTGAATGGCTTATCGGGTAATCCTATATGCCCACATGGAATTAGTAGTGAAATAACAATAAATGTATTACCAAAACCTGTTGATTTGGGTGCTGTAATTGCTAGTTCGACAGGAATATTTACAGTTTGCGAAGGAGAAACTGGTATTGTATTTTCAATTGATCCTAATTTGTATTCAAATGAAACATCTTTCGAATGGCAGACTAATGCTGGTTCAATTGTATCATCAATAATCGGATCGAATGTAATGGTTGATTTCCCATTAGGATTATCATCTACAGGATATATTCGTGTACGTGCTGTTAATTCATGTGGAACTACTGCATGGATCTCACAAACCATAACTGTAAATCCAAAAGCCAATGTAGAAATTGATCCTTTAGCTGCAGGAGATGTTATTGATTGTACCGCAGGCAGCCAGGTTCAATTGAATGCAACAACTACTTCGACTGGTGCCATTGCATGGTCTTGGACTGCAACAAATGGAGGTATAATTTGGCCTGGTGATGAAGATGAAAGTGATCCAATAGTAACTCATGAAGGAAACTATATAGTTGAAATTTCAGTTACCAATGCAGGGAAAACATGTACAGCTACAGATACTATTCGAGTCGATCCAGATAAAGATAAACCTGTAATAAGTGCTCCTGGAGTATATGAAATTGATTGTAATAATTTGATTGAAACAATTAATGCTGTTGGCGACCCTGATCCATCTACAACTTACTTATGGACAAGAGCTGGTGGTGGTATTGTTGGACCTGACAATGGAACTAATGTATCCGTAAATATTCCTGGTATTTATAGTTTGACTGCAACAGGAACAAACGGATGTACAAGTTCGATTAATGTTACAGTTACCGCTGATACTGTAAGACCAGAAGTATTTGTTAATATACCATTAGATATTACATGTAGCAGAACAAGCGTTACCTTAACTGGAAGTTCTCCAACTGCCGATAGTTATACATGGACAAGGACATCAGGAACAGGAACCATTTCAAATCCAAGTGCAGCAATAACTACAGTAAACGGGCCAGGATTATTTCGACTGACAGCTAAAACTACTGCAAATGGATGCTCAAATTATGTAGAAAGAGAAGTTAAGGAAGAAAAAACATCACCAAATTTATTTGTTACACCTGTTTCGAATCGTTTAACCTGCGATACATTGATGGTTCAATTGGAAGCATCAGCCGTTGCGAATGCAATATATAGGTGGTCAACAGGTATTGCAGGAGCTATAATAAGCGATACAACTGTTTCTAATCCATTTGTTAATAAACCAGGTATTTATACAATACGAGCAACACACCCTATTTCTGGATGTTCAGAAACAGCCAATTTAACAGTTAGTGATAATTATCAAAAACCAAGTCCATTCATTGTTTCAACAACAACAGTAATTACTTGTTCGAAGGATACCATCCATTTAGATGCTTCAGGTAGCTCAAATGCTACTTCGTTTAACTGGTACACAATAAATGGTAATATTAGTTCAGGAGCTTCAACCAGCAAAGCAACGGTTACAAGTGCAGGAATATATAATGTAATTATTGAGAACGGAGCAACAGGATGCACAGATACAGGTCAGGTAGTAATTACATCCGATATTACTTCCCCAAATGTTAATATTGTTAATGGAAGCTACCAAATTACATGTACCGATCCATCGCCTGAATTGTTGGCTACTGCTGATCCGGGAGCCACAGTTCTTTGGACTGGCCCTGGAGTAATTGATAATGCAACTACTTTAAATCCTACTGTTTATAGTAATGGCACATTTACTATTACTGCTACTAGTGCTAATGGTTGTCAGGCAACTGATAATATACTGGTAACTCTAAATAATGATCCTCCTAAAATTGCTGTTGATACTTCAACATTGGATATTACATGTACCAGAACGACTGTAAATGTGACCGGAAGTTCAATTACAACAGGAGCACTTTATAAATGGACTATGTTAACAGGAGGTGGAATTGTAACAAATGATACACAACCGGTTGCAACAGTAAACGCAAAAGGTACATATAAATTTACAGTAACTGCACCAAATGGTTGTACTGAATCTGATACAGTTACTGTTTATGATGATCTTATTCCTCCGGTTATAACTTTAAACCCATTTGATGATGAAACATTAACCTGTACTCACGATTCGGTAACATTAAATGCTTCGGCAACACCCGCTAATTCATTGTATGAATGGTCAACTCTTATTCCAGGTGATCATATTAGTAATGATTTTTCTCCCACACCAAAGGTTGATGCAGCAGGTGACTATACTGTGAAAGTTACGAATCCAGTGAATGGGTGTTATGCAAATGCTACTGTAACTGTGAATACAGATCCTTCAGTGCCAACAAATATTACGATTGATCCACCTGCACAAATTACGTGTACAAATCCTACAGTTACCCTAAATGTTACCAGTACCAATGGAACAAATTATTCGTGGGTGGCATCAGCTGGTGGAAATATAGTTGCAAATCCAAATTCTGCAAATCCTACTGTAAATGCTACAGGTACTTATACCGTAACCGTTGAGCATAATGTTACAGGTTGTACCGCAAGTGAATCTGTGGTTGTTACTTCAAATAATTCAATACCAACAATAAATGTATTTACAGGTTCGCCTGATCCAATAACATGTACCGATAAAACAGAAATATTGAATGCTGATGCTACTGCAGTAGTTAATAAAAGCATCTTGTGGACAACATCTGGTGGTGGTGTAATTGATACTGATCCAACTCAAAATTCAATAACTGTTTCTGCCCCAGGAACATATGTAGTTCGAATTGAAAATACTGATAATGGATGTTTTTCAAATAAGGGAGTAACAGTTGGACTAAAAGATACTCCTCCTACAATCAATTTTGATACTCCTCTTGATCTGACTTGTTCAAGAACGCAGGTAAGTCTAAAAGCTACTGCAACTTCTCCATACTCAAGCCCATTGTTATATGATTGGACTGAAGGAGTTGGAGGTATAATAGTCTCTGGGGATGGAACAAATAATATTATTGTAAATAAGTCAGCAACCTATACTTTGGAAGTTGAAGATCAAATTACAGGATGTACATATTCAAAAGATATAACAGTTAGTATTGATACCATTAAGCCTGATGCTATAGTGGACGAATCACCTGATCAGATTACCTGTGATATTGCAAACGTAATCTTAAATGGTAGTTCTACATTTGTTAATGTCGATTATAAATGGATAACTTCAAATGGTGTGATTTTGAGCGGAGTTAGTACAGAAACACCAATAGTTGGTGCAGCAGGTACATATAATTTAGTGGTTACGAATAATGAAAATGGGTGTAAAGATACTTCTGAGAATGTGGTGGTTGTACAGAATAAAGTTTACCCAACAGTAACTACCTATGCTCCTTCAGGTGATATAACATGTAGTGTACCCCAAGTAACTATTAGTGTTGAGCAAAAAGCAGGTTATAGCTATACATGGTTTGGCCCTGGAAATTTAGGTTCGCCATCGTCATATTCAACAACTGTCGATGCATCTGGAACATATACAGTTTTGGTTGAAGATAATGTAAATGGTTGCAGCCAAACTTATACCATTGATGTCGACAATGATACAATTCCTGTTTCTCCACCAATAATAAATAATATTAATACCTGTTATGGTTCTGCTAATCCCTCATTTACCGTATTATCAGGTGAAAATGTGCGTTGGTATAAAGACATTTCCAAAACTATTGAATTACATACAGGAAATACATACACACCTGTTGAAACTAATACTGGTATTCATTCATATTATACAACATCAACAGGAGCTAATGGATGTGAAAGTTCATTAAAGGAAGTATTATTTACTATTCATAATCTTCCATCAGCACCAACCACAATTGGAAATACAATTTGCGAGAGTGGTGCAGCCAAGATGCTAACTGCTATAGGTTCAAATATAAAATGGTATGATAATACAAATGTATTTCTGGTGGGAGGTTCGACTTATATCCCAACCGATGTGCTTGCTGGCACATATACTTATTATGCCACACAAACTGATGCAAATGGTTGCGAAAGTCCAACTGCACCGACACAATATATTATTTATTCTGTTCCTGCACCTCCTGTATTTATTGATCCAACTATTGAGGTTTGTCAAACACTTACTAATCCTACTTTTACTGTAGTAGGTAGTAATATTAACTGGTATAAAACACTTGGTGGTTCTGCAATTGCATCTGGAAATACTCATCAACCAAACGAACTATTACCAGGTACTTATTCCTATTATGCAACCCAAACTTTAAGTGGATGTGAAAGTAATGTAGAAACCGGAACGTTTACAATTTACCCAATGCCAGTAAAATATAATGTTACTGGAGGAGGCTCTTATTGCGAAGGTGGAGCAGGTGTATTGGTTGGAATAGCAAATTCGCAGGCAGGAGTAAACTACGAGCTTTGGCTTGATGAATCAATTTTGGTTGCAGACCTTCCTGGTACAGGTGGAGCCTTTAGTTTTGGAAATCAATCTGCTGAGGGGAGTTATACAATTTATGGATATAACACTACAACACTTTGTAAGTTTAAAATGAATGGAGGAGTCTCAGTAGTAACAAATCCATTGCCTGCAGATGCAACCGCAATATCTGGTCCGACAGAAGTATGCCAGAGCGAAACAGGAGTTACATTTACAGTCGATCCGATTTCCGATGCAACAGATTATATATGGTCTGTTCCGGCAGGATTTACTATTGTTTCTGGAAGTAACTCAAATTCTATTACTGTTTCTATAGATAATACCGCTATTGATGGTGATATTACTGTATATGCTGAAAATTCATGTGGAGTAGGAAATATTTCCCCAATTAAGTTCGTAACAGTAAACCCAATTCCAGGTCCTGCATTAAATCTTGTTGGACCCGCCGTAATTTGTAACGATGAAGATGGAGTCGTCTATTCAATAGATGCTGTGGCTGGAGCTACTCATTATAATTGGACATTACCTCAGGGAGCCACGGTTATTGCTGGTGCAAATTCACGACAAATAACTGTTGATTTTGATAACACAGCTGTTCATGATGAAATTAGAGTAGCAGCTGCAAATGGATGTGGAGAAGGAACTTCAATTGGTCAAATGATTAGTGTTACTGAACTACCATATGTATCAGCAGGTGATCAGCAGGATTTATGCGATAATACTACAATTCTTGACGGAAATACTCCAACAATTGGAATTGGAACATGGTCAATATATACTGGTGCTGCAACAATATCAAATACGAATAATCCAACGGCAACTTTAACTAATATTGGTGAAGGCATAAACAAATTAATTTGGACAATACAGGCTAGTGGTTGTTCATTAAGCGATACTGTATTAATTACGAATAATCAGGTTATAGTTGAAGCTGGAAATAATCAAACTATTTGTACTGAGTCAATTACATTACAAGGGAGCACTGTTCCAACAGGAGCTATTGGTAGCTGGTCTGTAACAACAGGAACAGCTAATTTTAGTAATGGAAATATCCCCAATGCTGTGGCTTCTGGTTTTGCTTCAGGAACAAATACCTTAAGATGGTCGGTTTCTAAGAATGGTTGTACTAACTACGATACAGTGATTGTAATTAATCAAAGACCTACACAGGCTTATGCGGGTATCGACCAATCAATTTGCAAAGACACTACTGTGCTAAGTGCAAATTTGGCTACTATTGGTACTGGTTTATGGACTGTGGTTGTAGGCGCAGCATCCTTTGATGATAATACAGCTAATAATACTATAGTTAGAGGTTTAAGCAAAGGTGAAAATTTATTAAGATGGACAATTTCAAACGGAATATGTAATACTTTTGATGAAGTAAAGATCAAAAACAATCAGATAGTAGTCAATGCAGGTGTTGACCAGGTTATTTGCGATAAAACAACAACCTTAGATGCAACAGTACCTTCTTCTGGTGCTGGTTATTGGGCGGTTGATTCCGGATCAGCAGTATTTGTTAATCTTAATCTAAATAACACAGTAGTAACAGGTTTAGCAAAAGGACTAAATGTTTTGTCCTGGAATGTTAATAATAATGGTTGTATTAGCTCTGATAAAGTGTCTATTACAAATGATTCTCCAACTCAGGCAAATGCTGGGGAAGATACAATTCTAACTGCTGATTTTACAACATTACAAGGAAATATACCAATTATTGGAACAGGTATGTGGACTTTAATAAGTGGTTCAGCAATTATTGCTAATCCAACGACATACAACACAAATGTATCATCACTTGGATTAGGGGACAATATATTCAGATGGACAATAACTAATAATTCATGTATTTCAACCGATGATGTTGTTATTACAAATTATATGTCAACTGAAACAAATGCGGGCAACGACCAATCAATATGTTCGAGTGAAACAACTGTTAAAGGAAATGAACCTTTATTTGGTTTTGGTGAGTGGTCAGTTATTCAGGGTACAGCAATTTTTACTGACCCAAGCAGTCCTACTACAACAGTAAAAAGTCTGGCAAAAGGGGAGAATATTTTAAGGTGGTCGGTATGGCAAAATGGGTGGACTTCTGATGATGTGGTAATATCAAATGATTCTCCTACAACTGCAAACGCAGGCACAGATCAGGTATTATGTACCGATAGTATAAATTTATCTGCAAATAACCCAATAATAGGTTCTGGAAAATGGACAATAATTAGTGGCTCAGGACTATTTGTAAATGATACAATTTATAATACTAAAGTTACAAACCTGGCTCAAGGTGAGAATATCTTCAAATGGACAATTAATAATAAATCTTGTTCATCTACCGATCAAGTTAAGATTACAAACAATTCACCAACAACTGCTGAAGCAGGATTGGATCAGTCAATATGTACCAATACAGTTACTTTAAATCCAAATACACCTTCTATTGGAACAGGTGAGTGGAGTGTTATTAGTGGAGCCGCAAATTTTACTGGAAACCTTGTTACTCATTTAGCTCCTGATACAAATATATTACGCTGGACAATTGTTAATAATGGCTGTAAATCATACGATGAGATAACTATAGTTAACAACGAGCCATCCAATGCAAATGCAGGTGCAAATAAGGTAATTTGTTACGATTCAATATATTTAGCAGGAAGCACACCGATTTATGGAACAGGAATATGGTCTATCCAAAGTGGTTCGGCTGTTATCGAAAATGTAAATCTGGCTACAACAAAAGTTACTAACTTGAACCAGGGAGTAAATGTGTTTAGATGGACAGTAACATATAATGGATGTATTAAATTAGATGAGGTTACAATAAATAATGCTTTAGTTGTTGCAACTGCAGGCTTAGATCAGGAAATTTGTTCCGAAACTACTATTTTGGATGCCAATAATCCTGAAGCAGGCACTGGTATGTGGTCTATTCTTGGTGGTTCTGGATCGGCAAGCTTCGAAGACGCAGGACAACCCGATACACGAGTGAATTCATTAGATCAGGGTAGCAATATTTTACGCTGGACTATCACAAATGAAATATGTATCTCTTATGATGATGTAGTTATTGCTAATAATTTACCAACTGATGCATTTGCTGGCCCCGACCAGTCATTATGTGCAAATAATACAATACTGCAAGGAAATACACCATTTAAGGGAGATGGAGTTTGGTCTGTATTAAGTGGTTCGGCTAATATTCTGTTCCCCGATAGTTCTGCTAGTCCAATCACTAATCTTAGTTATGGTGTTAACACTTTACGTTGGACTATTACAAATGGAAATTGTTTTTCTACCGACGAAGTGGTAATATCTAATAACTCAACTGAAATAAGTAATGCTGGTATTGATCAGTCTATTTGTGTTGATTCTACTATTCTTTATGCAAATACTCCAAATTTTGGAACTGGTCAATGGTCAGTTGTTCAGGGATCTGCAACTTTTGTTAATAATAATCAATATAATACAAAGGTTAAAAACTTAGGTAAAGGAACAAATATATTAAAATGGGTTATTGCAAATGGGCAATGTTCATCGAACGATCTTGTAACTGTAACAAATAATTCACCAACAAAAGCAATTGCCGGCGCTGATCAAACCATATGTGGCGACAACACTTTCTTACAAGCCAATATTCCTATATATGGAACAGGGCAGTGGAGTTTAGTAAGTGGAGCTGCAAACTTTACAAGTAGCACAACATATAATACTCAAGTAATTGGATTAAATCCAGGTGAAAATACAATTCGATGGACAATTACTAATGCTGGATGTGAGTCTTTTGATGATGTAGTTATTACAAACGATTTACCATATAAAGCAGATGCTGGAATTAATTTTGAAATTTGTGGTGAAACAACATCATTATATGCAAACGATCCATATGTTGGTCAAGGGCAATGGACAGTAATAAGTGGCTCTGGTACTTTCGACGATCCTTCAAAATATGACGCTTTGGTTACAGAAATGGGTTTCGGAGCAAATACTTTCCGTTGGACTATTACTTACGATGAATGTGTAACTTACGATGAAGTAATTGTCAAAAATAATAAAACAGAAGTATATGCTGGAATCGATCAAATAGTAAGTACTTCTTATACACTTCTTGCTGCAAATAATCCTTCAACAGGAGCGGGTTTGTGGACAGTTATTGGTGGGGCGGGTGATTTTTCAGATGCTGATAATTCGGTTACGAATGTTACAAATTTGGGCGCTGGATTAAATACGTTTAGATGGTCGTTGCTTATTAATGGATGTACAAGTTATGATGATGTATCAGTTACTTATGATGTGCCTCCTATATCTAGTTTTGTAGTAACAAGTTCAGCTGGCTGTCCTCCATTGACGGTATATTTTATTAATAACTCATTGGATGAATTTGGTTTTCTTTGGGAATTTGGTGATGGATCAACATCAACTGATGTTACTGTTCAACACACATACAATGAACCCGGAGATTACAAAGCTACACTTATAGTTTATGGTGATGATGGTGAAGAAGTATCAAAAGACACTATTATAACGGTTTATAAACAGCCTGATGCATCATTTATGGTAGTTAACAGAGAGGTTTACATACCCGATGAAAATGCAATATTTATTAATACATCTAAAGATGCCTCAATATATAAATGGAACTTTGGCGATAGTATAACATCAACTGAAAAAGATCCTAAACATAAATATACAAGTGAGGGTGTTTACGATATATTAATCGAAGCTTGGTCTGAAAATGGTTGCTATGATAGTTATTTACTCGAAGATGGTGTTGAAGTTTTCGATATTGGATTTATTCAATTTCCAAATGCATTTACTCCAAATTCGAACGGACCATCAGGTGGAGTTTATGATGTAAACGATTTTAGTAATGATGTGTTTTATCCAATAGGAGAGGGTATTGCCGAATATCATTTAGAGATTTTTAATAAATGGGGCGTTTTTCTATTTGAAAGTAAGGATGTTACTATAGGATGGGATGGATATTATGATAATAAATTGGTTAATGAAGGTGTATATGTATGGAAGGTTACTGGGAAATTAAACAATGGCCGACAATTTAAGAAAGTTGGAACTGTTTTAATAATCAGAAAATAATAGAAGGAGGATAAAAAATGAAAAATATAAAATTAACCATTGTTTTTTTCTTTCTAATAAGTTGGACTTTAAAAGCACAAGATACTTACTTTTCGCAGTTTTATGCATTCCCAATTTATTTAAGTCCTTCGTTAGCTGGAGCTACCGAACAGATGAGAGTAACATCTATTTATAGAAACCAATGGGCAAATCTTCCGAACGCTTATATTACCTATGCTTTTTCTATTGATCATTATATACGTGATTACAAAAGTGGAATCGGAGCTATTGTAGTTAGAAATCAGGAAGGTGGTGTATATAATAATACCAGTATTGGCCTTTCATATAACTATACCATAAAAATTAATAACGAACTTAATATTCGACCCGGTATTTTTGCTGCCACTCATATTCAGAATATTGATTATTCGAGCCTTGAGTTTGCTGATCAATTATCGAGAAGCTCTCCAACATCAGTTGAGGTTCTCGACAAAGAACAAGTTCAGCATTACGATTTTGCTGTTTCAGCTTTAGCATACACGTCGAAATATTGGTTTGGAGCTACTGGTGACCACCTTATGGCATTAAATAAACAGATATCTTATGATAATACCTATCCATCGCTTAAGATTGTAGTTTATGGTGGTGCAAAATTCGAATTGTTTAAAAGGGTTAGATCGCAAGTTGACAGGTTTTTCTCGCTATCATTTTTATATAAAACACAGGCAGGATTTCATCAGTTTGATTTAGGTACAAATTTTGAACGTGAGCCCTATCGCGTTGGTGTATGGTTAAGGGGCTCGCCTGGAATTAACGAATCGTTTAATATTAATGCTATTGTATTGCTTGCTGGTGTTACAGTTAAAGATATCCTCATTAATTATAGCTATGATATTACCTTGTCTCGATTGTTATCTACAACAGGAGGAGCACATGAAATATCTCTTTCTTATAGATTTGATGTTCAACGTTTAAGTAACAAGAAGAAGAAAATGGCAGCTTTACCTTGTCCAACATTTTAAAAGGATTATGCTAGGCGGTCATATATTGAGGAGAAGTATTTAAGTATTTAATATTTAATCATCTAATATCACTACCAAATGATGGTTTATGACCAGTCGAAGTATAGTCTAGAGTTGCTAAAATATATTTTTAGCTTGTGGCGGGAAGAGTAAAATGAAACACACTACCAATGTTTTCAGTGCTTTCGACCCATATTCTACCACTATTTTTTTCGACAAGTTCGCGGCATAGAATTAGTCCTAATCCTGTACCTTTTTCTTTTTCGGTACCGTAGGTCGATACATTGGTTTCAATTTTAAATAATTTATGAATTTCGTCTTTTGGTATTCCTACACCTTTATCGGTTATAGTTATTTCAATAAATTTATCTTGCTGGTTATAGTTTATGGCATTAACAGTAACTTTCGTATTTCTATGCGAAAATTTAATAGCATTCGACAATAAATTTCGTAGAATGGTTTTAACAGATGTGTCGTTAGCAAAAAAACTGATATTCTCATCTACAAGATTAATAATTTCAATCTCTTTCTTTTTAGCATTTTCATTAACGATTCTCATCGATGAACTAAGAATTTGTTTCAGATTATGTTTTTCGGGCGATAAGTCAATCTTGTTCATCTGAATTCTTGACCATAGCAGCAGATCCTCGAGTAAATCATTTGTTTTAATCGATAAGTCGAACAAAGTCTTAATAATATCATCTTTTTCAGATTCGGTATACTCTGATGCTTTTTCGGTAATTAGCTCCAGAAACTGAACAAAATTTCCAATAGGTCCTTTTAAGTCATGTGCAATTATTGAGAAAAATAGATCCTTAGTCGCATTAGCATGCTTGAGTTCTTTCTCCGATTTCTTTAGGGCGTCTTCTGCTTCTTTTCGGGCAGTAATATCTTCTTTTACGGCAATATATTGAATGATTTTTCCCGTTTCATCTATAATTGGTGATACAGTCGCCAGCTCCCAGTATAATGTTCCATCTTTTCGTCGATTATGAAATTCACCTTTCCACATTCCTCCTGATGTAATGGTTTTCCATAAAATTTCATACTCATCGGGTGAGGTATAACCAGATTTTAAAATCCTCGGATTTTTTCCAATAACTTCATTATATGTATATCCTGTAATTCGGGTAAAATACGGATTAACATATTCAATGTGTCCTTTAATGTCTGTAATTACAATAGATACAGGACTTTGAGTAACAGCTGCCGAAAGTTTTAGTATCTCCTTTTCGGCTATTTTGCGCTCGGTAATATCTCTAACTGCTACAACTCTAAGTTTCTTATTATCAATAACTACATTTTTTACTTCAAGCTCAGCAGGAAAAGTACTTTTATCTTTTCTGAAAAGTATAGCCTCGTATGTTGCTGGTGTTTTTGAATCTATTCTTTGTTTTGCAATATCTTGTGATTCTGATTGTATAAATTCAAATATACTTTTACCTTTCAAGTATTCTTCAGTTGCTCCAACCATCTTTTGGAGTGAAGGATTTGTGTCAACAATTATTCCATTATTGTGAATAACAATTCCTTCGATTGTTAAATCTGTAAGAATCTTATATCTAGCCTGACTTTCATTTAATTGAATTTGTGTCTTCTTGCGTTCGCTTATATCGCGGTTAACCCCTATAAGGCCTATAAATTCTTTATTCTCATTATAAACCGGATTGGTCGACATTTCAATCCATACCATTGACCCATTCTTATGCTTTAATTGAAATTCCCAAAATTTTTGAGTATCATCAATAATCCCTTTTAAATTATTTTCCTTCCTTTTTATTAATCCTTCTTTAATTATTTTTACTGATTCCTGTTTTAAAAACTCTTCTATTTTCCATTTCATAGCTTCTTCGGCAGTATAGCCTAAAATATTTCTTATGGATGGACTTATATAAGTGATGTTAAAATCTTTGTTTAGAGTCCAAATATAATCGTTTACATTCTCTGCAATGTATCTGTATTTTTCTTCGCTTTCGCGCAATGCTATTTCTGCTTTCTTTTTAGAGGTAATGTCTTCAAGAACACCATCGTAATAAAGAATATTGCCAGCTTTATCGCAAACAACATGAACAATGTCATTTACAATAATGATTTTCCCAGTTTTTGTTTTTAATCTGATTTCTTTTGTAACAGAAGATTCACAAATACTACTTAGCGATTTAATTTCTTTTTCCCTTTCTTCTAAATCAGAATATAAATCAAAAGCTTGTACACTAAATAACTCATCTATATCATACTCAAGCATTCTCGCTAAAGCACTATTTGCAAATAGAATTTTTCCATCGGGTGATGTTCTGTAAATACCAACTGGTAATTGATTTGCTAATGAGCGAAAATTTTTCTCACTGGTTTGCAATTCATTTCGCAATTGAATACGGTGAACCATAATTCCTGTTTGTTTAGCCAATGATTCAACAAAATCATACTCAGTTATTATTTTGTTTCCAAGTGTGAAAAAATGAATGGCCGCAAACAATTTATCATCTTTATTAATACCAATAGTATATACCTTATTTACATTAAGAAGCTTTTGAACTGTATTTATTACTGTTCTGGGGAAGCCATCAGAAACAAACTCATTTAATCCCTTTTCTAATTCAATTATTTTCCCCTGTTTAAAATAGCATATATGATCGGGATTTAGATTGTATTTTTTCCCTAATGGACTATAATTTAGTGTTTTTGATAAGGTGTTTATAAGAGACTTCTCTACTCCACTTAATGCTTTAAATTCAACAATTTTTTTATTTTCATTAATAGTAAGCACCAAAACAATGGTATTGTCGAAATAGGATCCAAGCAATTTGGCTATATGTTTAAATACATCTTCAGGGGTTTCAATATTGTTTAAATCAGATAAAGACTGGCTTAATATTCTAAGCTGCTCCTGATGTTTCGTCGTGGGTTCAATATGTAAACTACCCTTGCCCATCAAATTTTTGGTTTTAAAAAAGTAAGTTATAAAATTATTTCATCATTTTAGTATATGTTTACCAATTATTTATACTCAATAACGCCTCTTTGGGTTTGTACTTTTTGATGATTGATGTTTTTTAGGTGATTAATAAACAGAATGTTAGAATGAAAGTTGTTTGTTCTTTATAAAGAGTTAAAAAACCAGAATCGCAGAGTAATAGTTTAGCCCTTTTGTTTTTTTTCTTTAATTATAAAAAAATGCCAACAGTAAGCTAAATATTATTTCTTAAAAGTAAGAGTAAACGCAGTTCCTTGATCAATTTTCGAAGTAACCTCAATTTCAATTTTATGATAATCACAAATTTTCTTAGCTAGTGCTAATCCTAATCCAAAGCTATCTTTTTGGTTGCTAAAATTTCTGAAGCGTGAAAATATATGTGGCAAATTCTCAGGTAATATTCCAATTCCTGTATCAGATACAATTAGAACTACTCTTTGATTAACCAATGCAGTTTCAATTTTAATATAACCTTTTTGTGTATATCGAATGGCATTATTAATCAAATTGTAAATCAAAATAAATAAAAGATTTTCATTCCCATTAATCGCTTGAATTGAGTTGTTTAAACTAATTTTTAGTTCCAACTCTTTTGCTTCTATTTTATCTTCAATTTCTTCGGCTACATTATTAACAATAGTATTCAGATTAACTTTTTCGGTTAAAAGATATTCCTCATTTTCTATTCGAGACATCATTAAAAGTGTTCGAACCATTTTGGTTAGCCTGCCTAATGTGTGTTTCGAATCCATAATTTTCAACAAATCTGTGTCGGGAATTGTTTTATCTGACAAAATATTATCAAGCTTACTTTGAATAATACTAATAGGAGTGAGGAGTTCATGCGAAACATTGCTTATATATTCGCGCTCATTATTAAAAGCATCTTCTATTTTGTGCATTAATCCCTGAATCGTTTCATCCAGATACGCAAAATCATGGGTTTTTGTATTTACCGTTGTATAATCAAACGAAGATGGATGATTGGTGTTTTTTAATTTCTTTACAATTTGCTCAAAAGGGTTTAAAAGGTATTGAATAAAGGATACATCGGCAATAAAAGTTATTAAAATGATTAACAATAAAAATAGAAATGCGAAACGTTTTAGATTTTGCTCAAAACGATTTATGGTAGTAATACTTCGTCCAATCTCGATTAAGTACGAATTCCCGTTTTTTACAATCGAATAACTTAAAACCCTGTATTCCACTAACTCATTATCGATAATGCGTTGCGAATATTCAATAACATCAATGCTTGTGTCTTTATCTAGTTGCTCAATTGCAATAAATTCTTCCTTTAAAATATTGTAACTACCAAAAGCTTTAATTTCGGCATCCATATTTATATATTCATCAATTCCCAAACTATCAACCAGCTCAATTACCTGGTCGAGCTTTCTTATCAGCAGATCATCGGTATCGCGAATGGTTATTTCTCCAACAATCCATGGCACTATAAAAAGCAATGCGGTTACAATAATTATTTTTGATAGGGCATTAAATAAGGCGAGCTTACTTTTAAATTTTAGCTTGGGTAAATTCATCATTCTATTTCAAATTTATAACCAATACCTCGAACTGTTTTTATCCAGTTTGTTTCGTCAAATTCTGACAGTTTTTTTCGAATGTTTTTTATATGAACATCAATATAGTTCGAATCGTAATCATCTTCATAAAATTCGCCCCAAATGTGTTCTGTTAATTGAAGCCTATCCAAAACACGATTTTTGTTTAATACAAGGTAAGAAAGCAATTTGTATTCCTTCTTGGTTAAATCAATGGCTTTATTATCGAATTCCAGGTGCTTTTTAATCGTATCAAGGGCAAAGTTGCCAAATTGTATTATCGATGACTGGTGGCCAAATTTTCGACGTGTAATAGCTTGTATTCTGGAAAGTAACTCCAGCAACGAGAAGGGTTTTGCTAGATAATCATCGGCACCCAGATCAAATCCTTTAATCTTATCTTCGAGCTCGCCCCGGGCAGTAATAACTATGAAATAAGCTTCTGAATTAGATCTTTTTGCTTCTTTTATTAAATCTAATCCATTGTAATCGGGTAAACCAATATCGAGTAAAATAAAATCATACGGATTAATTGCTATTAAATCCGAAGCTTCTTTTCCGGTTAATGCCAGATCGCAATTAAACTCTTCTTTTACAAGAAACTCCTTAATTTCTGCAGCTAATCCTTTTTCATCTTCAACTATTAAAACCCTCATTTTATTTATTGAAATTTAAAAAATATGTTAATGAAAGCATTAATCCGGATTGATTTTCCCATCCTATGTATTCATATTTATTACCCGGGATTTTATATAACCAAGAACCTGTAAGATATATATTCTTTATACCATAACTAACAGGTAAATATATTGTAAATCCTTCGTATGAGAAGTTTTCGTATGAATATCCTTGTGTTTTGAGATCTGCAAAAAGAGCTTGTTTTTCGGTTTGAGTCATGTCTTCATAAAGCCAGTAATCGGTTCCGAACGATACAGAAATTCCCGGATTTATCATAAGTACATCATGTTTGGAAAAAATCTTGTTTATTTGGAAAAATCTTGCTAAACCGACTTCTGCAAAGAGATTTTTTGTTGTTCCAAGTTTATACGATGCACCACCAGATAAATAAAATTTACTTAATTCTAAACCCATTAACAAATCTAACGAATGGTCATAGTTTATTCCTTCAAGCAACGAGTCTCCCGAGAAATTGTGCCAGCTATAACTTAAATCAATATCGAATCCGTTTGTAAAATATTTTTGGAAACCTGCCTGTAAGCTATATTCATATGCTTCAATAGAATCTCCAAACGACTTTGAATAATTTGCCCCTGCATATAGCCCCGATTTATGAAAAAAGGAAGTATTAGCAAAAATAGTAGGTAACTTTTCTGTTATACCCGAAAGGTTTTCAAGGTTATTGTTCGTATAGCTCACATTAAACATAACTGAGCTGTAATTATCGTCTTCCGAATTAGCAATGTTAGTGCTATCGATAGAGTTTTGACCAAATAATAGCTTGGAAATTAAAAGTAAGCTAAAAACTAGAATAGAATTGATTTTCATAAAATTAGAGATTAAAGTATTATTAAGCTGCAATAAAAAAATAATTGTAAAGTGCTATTAATCTATTCTGAATCGAATTTACAAAATTATCCCCAGATAAAACTACCTGGGGATTATTTCTTCAGAACCAGATTATCTTCCTCTACGGTTTTGCTTTTTTACAGCATCCTGATTGCGTTTCGACATTTGTTTTGAATTTTGTTTCTGAACTTTTGATTGTTCTTTTTGTGCTTTCTTAATTTGTTTCTGATTTTGTTGAGCTTCAGGAACAGCTTTTACTTCTTGTGTTTGAGCTTGTTCCCTTGTTTGAGTTCTTACCTGATTACCAGTTCCATCTTCCTTGCGAATTTGTTCTCTAGTTTGGGTTTTAGTTTGAACACCAGTTTCGCCTTCTTTTCCGGCTTCTTCTCTTGTTTGAGTTCTTACTTGTTCGCCAGTACCGTCTTCCTTACGAATCTGCTCTTTGGCTTGGGTTTGTTCTTTAACCTGTGTTTCGGTTTTTACCTGCTCTTGGTTTTGAGTTTTTGTTTGCTCTTTAACCTGAGTTTTTGTTTGTTCTTGCTTTTGCTCTTTTACTTCTTCCTGAGCAAATCCTGCAAAGCTTATTGCAAGAATTAAGGCAAATGTTAAAATAGTTTTCATGATCTTATCCTCCATTTAGTTATTTCTTATTGTATTATTATTTTCTTAGTACAAAGATAACATGTAAAGATGAAGCGAAAATGAAGAAATTAAATTTTGTATTTTTTTATAAATTTTGTGTGATTTATCAGAAAAAAAATCCCCACCAACAAATTGGGGGGATTAACTTTTGGATTAGTTTTTTTATTTGCCTCCACCTTTTTTATTAGCACCTTTGTTTTGTTTCGACATTTGTTTCGAGTTTGACTTTTGTGCTTTCTTCATTTGTTTCTGATTTGCTTCATCATTTGCTGAACCGGTTTTTTCTTGTGTTTTTGTTTGTGTTTTGGTTTGATCACCAGTTCCGTCTTCCTTGCGAACTTGTTCTCTGGTTTGGGTTTTGTTTTGAACACCAGTTTCACTTTCATTTCCGGCTTCTTCTCTTTTTTGATTTCTTACTTGCTCGCCAGTACCGTCATCTTCTTTACGAACCTGTTCTCTGGTTTGCGTTTTAGCCTGATCACCAGTTCCATCTTCCTTACGGACTTGTTCTCTGGTTTGTGTTTTGGTTTGAACACTAGTTTCACCTTCTTTTCCAGCTTCTTCTCTTGTTTGAGTTCTTACTTGTTCGCCAGTACCGTCTTCTTTACGAATCTGCTCTCTGGTTTGCGTTTTAGCTTTGTCGCCTGTTCCATCTTCTTTACGAACTTGCTCTTTGGCTTGGGTTTGTTCCTTTGTCTGTGTTTCAGTTTTTACCTGCTCCTGGTTTTGAGTTTTTGTTTGCTCTTTAACCTGAGTTTTAGTTTGTTCTTGCTTTTGCTCTTTTACTTCTTCCTGAGCAAATCCTGCAAAACTTATTGCAAGAATTAAGGCAAATGTTAAAAAAGTTTTCATTTTGTTATCCTCCATTTTAGTTAAACTTTAAAATCTTTTATGACTTTCTGAGAACAAATGTAAACTCGTAGCATGAAGCGAAAATGAAGAAATAAAAAAACCAGAAAATTTTCTGGTTTTAAATTAGATATGAATTTTATATTAATCTATAAGGCTTTTGGCATAGTTTATTCCTTCTGTAATAAACTTCTTTGTTATCTTTCCCGTTGGATCATTTGTTTCATATATACGTTCCGGAATATCAAGTTTCTCAAATCTAAATCCTTCACGCATCTTAAATTTGTATTTATTAAGATGGATTTTTTTACCCATTTCCAACAGTTGTTCATCAGAAAAATCAAAACCAAGGAGTTTCACAGCATCACTCACTAGTTTTAAATCATAAATTCCACGTGCAAAGAAACAAACAGCAACACTTGAAAGAATCTGACGAATAGCTTCTTCCTCAAGTAATTTGTCAACTACCTGAGATGGTGTTAAATCAATTTTAACAAGGTCTTTTTGATCAATTGAATAGCCACCATTATCGAGATGACTATGGCGAGCACCAAGCAAAAATCCTAAGTAACCTGCTGGTCCGGTATGATATCCAGCCATTTCGTTTTTACCAAACTGCATAGCAAACTCTTTTCCTCCATATTGATTAGCTGCATAATCGACTCCTCGTGCACATGCTTTAAGAAAGCTTGTACTTGGCTTAACTATTCTCTTTACCAGTTCAATATATGCATCAGCATCACCCCATTTAATATCAATGCCATCTAAATCTTCAATGGTGATCTTCTTGCGGTCATACATTTCTGTCATCCAGGCTAAGATAACACCCATGCTCATAGCATCAACGCCAACTTGTTCAACAATATCAATAAGCTTAAGCAGGTTTGTTGGGTCGTCAATTCCAACCATTGTTCCGAGCGAGTAAATTAGCTCAAAATCGTAACAAACGGGTGATGTTTTATAAAAATATGGATCATCGTCATAAGGTTCGCGCAAGAAAGCAAGATGGATACAAGCAACAGGGCAATGTGCACATGCAACACGTCGTGCCAAATGGTGTTGCGCTATCGATTCTCCAGTTACCATTTCAATCGATTCCGATGAGCTAAACTGCAAATTTTTAACAGGAAGTGCTTTAACGAAATTTAGTGCTTTAATATTTATTGCTGTACCAACATCATGATATTTTTTCATTACAGGCGACTCCGTTGCTGCTTTGTAAATATGATCATATAAAACTCTGTATGCTTTTTTATCATTTACTTCAATAGCTTTTTTGCCGGAAATCACCATTCCCTTTAGCTTCTTACTTCCAAATACAGCTCCTAGTCCTAATCTCCCAAAATGACGATAAGTTTCTGTTGTAACGTTTGAGTAGGTAACAAGGTTTTCACCAGCTGTTCCAATTCTGAATATTGCGCGTAATCCATCACCTTTTTCTTTTTGCCTCATAACGCGGGCTGGAATAGAACCATCCTTCATACCCCAAAGGGTTGTAGCATTTTTAAACTGCACTTTCCCATCATGAATCGATAAATACAAAGGTAATTCGCTTGCACCTTTTATTACAATTGCACCATAACCGGCCATTCTAATTGCAATAGCACTTCGACCTCCGGCATGACTTTCGCCTAAATCGCCAGTATGTGGAGATTTAAACATAGCAGTTGTTTTCGATGCCAATGGGAAAACTCCTGTTAATGGACCTACTGCAAAAATTATAGGAGCATCAGGATGAAATGGATCAATTCCCTCAGGACATTCTTCGAGCAATAGCTCTGTTGCAACTCCTGTTCCTCCAAGATATTTTTCAAATAAATCTCGACGATCTTTGGTCTCAAATTTCTTTTTGGTAAGATCAATATATAGTACTTTCGATAAACTATCATTCAGCATCATGAGCAACTCCTTTCTTATCTTTTTTTAGTTCAAGTACCTCGTAGGGGCAATAATCAACACAGTAACCGCACTGAACACATATTACTGGTTTGTTTTGCTCTTCGTTCCAGAAAACAGCCTCGATTACGCAGGCATCTTTACATAACCCACAACCAATACATTTGGCTGAGTTTAACCGAACACCACCACCCTCTTTAGCTACTAGTGCTCCTGTTGGACAAACTGCTGCACAGGGTGGATTTTCACACGAACGACATACAATAACCGAATATCCACGTGAAATTCCTCCTGTTGATTTAACTCCTATACATGTGTTCGATAATCCTGCGTTTCCGCTTCGTCGTGAGCATGCAAACATACAACTCTGGCAGCCCACACATCGCATTACATCTCTTACAGATAATTTCATAAATTAATTACATGATTTGTTTAAAAATGAAGTGCTAAATAAGGAATAAATTTCCGATAAATTGCCATAATAATCAAGGATTTAATAACAATTAAGTCTAGGTAAAAAGGAAAAAACCCTATAGACTTTATTTAAAACGTTTGCAGGAATTTTAAAAAAATCAAAAAAAATTTCAATTATGGATTCAATTTCATAAATTTAACTCAATTAATAACTCTAGTATGCAATTAAATTTATACGAAGCGTTTATTCTTTTATCACTTGATAAAATTAAAGGGAAGTTTCTTATCGACTCTCTTTCAATTAACTATGGATTAGCTGGGGCGCTTTTATTGCAGCTCTCAAAAGATGAAATAGTTAGAGTTGTTTCAAAAAAGCTGATTCTGGAAAAAATAAAACATTCAGAAAATGAAATGCTAGATGATTGCATCGGCTTAATAAAAAATTCAAAAAAAAATCATAGTGCTAAATATTGGGTAAATAAAATCGGCTCTAAAGCAGGTATTTATAAAATCCAAATACTTAATCAACTGGCTGATCAGGGAATAATTAAAATCCAGAAGAAAAAGATATTATGGATTTTTACTGTTACCAGTTATCCTGTAATTAATTCAGGACTGGTAGACGAATTCAGAAAAAAGATTGTTGATATTGTTTTAAATTATAATAAGCCCGATCTGGAAAGTATTTTATTGCTTAGTTTAGTGAACAGCTGTAAGTTAACACGAATATTTTTCCCCGATAAAAAAGACCATAAAAAAGCAAATGCCAGAATAAAGGAACTAACCAAAGAGATTGCAATTGGAGAAGCCGTTAGTCAAACAATTAAAGAGATTCAAGCTGCAGTAATTATTGCATCAACTTCAGCTGTTATTGCGGCAACTGCAGCAACTGCATCAAGCTGAGTTTATTCAGGATTAGTTACCTCTTTGCTTTCTTAGTTGCATAAGTAGTGTTAATCCTGCAAGCAGTAAAAAGATAATACCTGTGATTAATAATGCTGCTTGCAAACTAAATTTATCGTTATACCATCCCACAAATGGGCCTATAATCGCAAAAATTACACGTATTACAAAGTTTCTAACAGAAAGTACTGTTGCACGAACATCGGAACTACATAATCTATTAATATAATCTTTGAGCACTGGTGTTGCAATTCCTCGTACAATATAAAATAAAAACAAAATTGATATTCCCCAAAGCATATTAATGCGACTAACTATAATAAATCCGGCAGGAATGAGAATTGCAAATGCAATCATTACTTTTCTGAACTTAAAGTACGACTCAACCTTATGTGCATACATAGAGCTAACTCCAACTGTAAGGTTTAATAGTGTCCACATTATACCAAACCATGAGAGAGGTAGAGCCACTAACTTAAAATAGGGTTGTACGAACCATGCCATAGTTAAGGTTGCAGCACCTATAACAGATGAAAAGATAATATTCCACTTAAGTTCATAATTATCGTACAATGAATATTTTACTATTGTTAAGATATCTTTGAATTTGATTTTAATTAGTTCCTTTTTGCTTTTTGGCTCATATAGTAAGAATGCAGCAGGAATACCAATGAGTGAGATAATTGTTTGAGCATAATAGGGATATCGCAAACTTAATGTAGCTATTAATCCACCAGCAATTCCGGCAATGGCCTCAGCAAAATTACCTACAGAAATCATTCGACCTTCATGTTTAATATAGTTTTCGCTTTTACCATTTTCGAGTAATGTATCGTAAAGCAAAGCTGAATCGGCCCCGGAAATAAGACTTTGACCAATACCTAAAATTACTTCGGCAACTAAAAAACCCATAAAACCATACGAAAAACTATAGGTCAAAAAGCCAAAAAAACCAAGTATTGTTCCCATTATTAAGGTGATTTTTCTGCCAACAGCATCGGCCAGATAACCCGATGGTATTTCTAAAGCAACAATTGAAACTGAATAAATTGCTTGTAGAATAAATACATGACGCATTTCTAAACCATTATCTTCATAGAATAATACCACAATAGGCATAAATAGCATAAACCATTTGGCTATTTTAATAAGATATAAATTAATAATATTTGAGCGTAGTGTATTCCGCATTCCAAATTTTTAAGGCATAAATATAAAGCAGAAATTGATTGGTTTATTGAGTAAATAAATTTTAAGATCATATTTTTGCATTTGTTTTTTATATTTGATCCAAAACCTTAGTTTTATTGAATACAAATTATTACCAATAGTTAAGAAATTGAAAATTACATTTATATATCCAAGGTTCGAGAAACTGTTAGAATCAAGATTAGAACTAACCCGATCGAGTGGTGCCAAAAAACACCTGGGTGATTTTAGTATGCCGCCGGCATTAGGAATTCCAATTATGACTGCATTATCTAAAGAGAAGCATCAAATAAATCTGTATGATGAAAATATTGAAGAGATTGATTATAATGATAATGCAGATCTTATTGCTATAAGTTTTTTTACACCACAAGCAAATTATGCTTACGAAGTAGCCAAAAAGTTTAAAGCTAAAGGAAAAACCGTTATTGGAGGAGGAATGCATCCATCACTAATGCCAGACGAGGCTGTTCAGTACTTCGATGCTATTTGTGTTGGCGAGGTTGAAGCTGTTTGGAACACTATGCTAGATGATTTTCAGAATGGAAATCTGAAAAAAATATATCAGAAAGAGCTCGATAGTTTAGATAGTATTCCTTTTCCTGATAGAAATATTTTTACTGGAAGAACCAAATACGACTGGGAAGCCAAATTAATACAAACCATGCGCGGATGCGATTTCTTTTGCGAGAATTGTATTATACCCGCAGAGTTCGGTCGTAAGTTCCGATTTAAGTCAGTTGAGCGGGTTATCAATGAGTTAAATGTGAGTCCAATTACCGGCGATTATTATTTAATTGATGATACGTTGTTTTTACCTCAGCGTGAATGTCGCGATTATCGTACAAAACTTTTTAAAGCATTTGCTCAGTTACCAGTTAAGCCACGTATATTTATGTCTGGATCACTAAATACCAGTCATGATCCGGAGTTTCTTAAACTTTTAAAAGATGCAGGCGTTATAAATTTGTATTTAGTTACAGGATGTGATCCATATTCTATTAAAGCATTTGGAACAAATGGAAATCAATTTTTTGATTTTGGAATTGATTTTGTAAAACGATACCAGGAAGCAGGTATAGAAGTTTATATGTCGGTTGGATTAGGATTCGACCACCAGGATCAATCTGTTTTTGATCGCACTCTTGAATTTACACGAAAAGCTGATATAAAAACAGCCGAATTTTACATTCTCACTCCTTTCCCAAAAACACCTGTTTTTTTTCAGTTTCAAAAAGAAAACAGGATTTTGCATTACAACTGGACAAAATATAATACAGCAAATGTGGTTTTTAAACCCAAAAACTTTACCGAGCAGAGTTTATTAGACGGATATATTTATTGCTGGAAAGAATTTTATTCGGATGTAAGTGTGGATGAGTCGTTAAGTAACTTCGTGAAGTAGGGTAGAAGATAACTGAAACACTAATAAATGCAATACAATAGAAATAAAGACGAATATTTTTTTACCATTCAATATATTTTTATATTTTTGCACCACTAAAATAATGGTCTAGTAGCTCAGTTGGATAGAGCAACAGCCTTCTAAGCTGTGGGTCACAGGTTCGAATCCTGTCTAGATCACGAAGAATAAAAAGCTTACTGCTACATCAGTAGGCTTTTTTATTTTTATATTGTAAATAGATGGAATATTGGCTAATAGCAACTTATTCTGCTAATCAGTTGAATTTGACTTCTATTTTTAATATCTTGGTTAAGTTATTTGAATCATAGTTTTTCAACTAAAACATACTCAATGGTCAATATTTTACTCAAATACCTCGAAGAAAGGTTAAAAACTGTAAAGGAACATAAGCCTATAGTTGCTGAAGGTCCCGTAATTACAATTTCTCGTGATTTTGGTTGTCCTGCAAATTTAGTAGCTTCTGATCTAGCCGAATTATTAACTAAACGCGACGATCCATCAAAAGAACCATGGAAAGTAATAACTAAGGAAATTCTTGATGAGTCTGCTAAAGAATTGGGACTTGATCCTGAAAAAATAGAGTACATTTTTAAGTTTGAGAAACGAAGTGTTTTTGATGAGATTATTGAAGCATTTTCTAGTAAATATTATAAAAGTGAAAGAAAAATTAGAAATACTATTCGTGATGTAATTCACGATTTTGGTGGAAAGGGAAGGGTCATTATTGTAGGACGTGCCGGAAGTACAATATTGCATGACGTGCCTAGATCTTTGCATGTTAGACTGATTGCTCCGCTCGATTACAGGATAGAAGGTGTAAGTAAAAGACATCAAATATCACATAGAGCAGCACGAAGACTAACTGTTGATATGGACAGAAAAAGAGCACAGCTTAGAAATGATTTTGCTGGAAAACGAATACTTGATGTTGACTATGATCTTGTTCTAAATTCTAAAACATTATCTACAGAAGAAATCGTAAAGATTATTGAAAAAGCAGCTGAATTTCGAAAAATAATATAGTAGTTATTGAATTAAATTAAAGAAGCCCGGAATTTTTCGGGCTTCTTTGTTATCTATGCAGTGTTTAAGCAAATAAACTAGAGTGAGTTAAATGGAATGCATAGATGGTTTATAGGAGGTTGCTTTCGCAACCTCCATGCTTATTTAATTAACTACTTTTTAATAAATTGTCGTGTTATTGGTTCTTTTTCATCGTCTATCATAATTAGATATGAACCTGCAGGAAGATCAGAAATATTTATTTCTTTATTTTCACCTTCCATCTCAACAACTTTAAGTAACGAACCAATCATGTTATAAATAGTTACTTTTCCATAACGTGATCCATTGTTTATAGATACATTAATATAATCAGCAGCAGGATTTGGCCATACAGAAATAGTTGAATTTTCTTCATCACCAAGAACCTCGCCAAAGATAATATCTTCCTGGAAGTTAGTTATGGTTGTATTTACAACATTTACAGTATAATCTTCAACTTCACCATAGCTAAATGTTTCACAAGCAGTTGGAGCAGCATTGTATTTCATGGTTACCCTCATTCTTGTTGATCCAAGTAAAGCAGTTGAAGGAACTGTGAATGTAGATGATAAAGTAGCACTGCTTGTTGATGAACCAGCAACCATTTGTTCAATAGTTTCGAATGTTCCATTCTGGTTCCAGTCAATCCATACACTCCAGTATTCTGTGTAGCTACTGCTTTTAAATCCGCAGCTGAAACTAATGGTTGTGCTGGCACCACGAGTAACTGTAGCTATTTTAGTTGCAGTGAAATTTCCATATCCTGCATTTGCAGCAGTTGTATTAGTCATGCCACCGTATGCAACATAATCAATCCATTCATATGCAACATTATTACCTTTTGATGCACAATAACTTATTGTTGTTGCTAATGTAGTAACACTTTTTGCAGTACTTGCAGCAGAAATATTGCCAGCAGCATCTTTAGCTTTCACTGTAAATGAATAGGTTGTTGCAGCAGTTAAACCAGTTACGTTAAAACTAGTTGTTGTAGAAGTACCTTTTAGGGTCCCATTTTGATAGATTTCGTATCCTGTAACACCAACATTATCAGTTGAAGCTGTCCAACCTAATGTAAAAGTAGTTTGAGTTATACTTGCAGCAGTTAAACTAGTTGGAGCAGTTGGAGCCTGT